>Ga0114938_1000018_pt1 | contig 136376 bp, 114 predicted proteins | sample AshMeaBigSpring_FD_88675 | JGI IMG/M metagenome (GOLD analysis project Ga0114938, IMG submission 88675) | Groundwater microbial communities from Big Spring, Nevada to study Microbial Dark Matter (Phase II) - Ash Meadows Big Spring | ecosystem: Environmental > Aquatic > Deep subsurface >...
CGGGCTCTCCTCTGTTAGCGGGTGCAAAAGTAGTATGTTTACCAATACAATCCAAACTTTATCAGAGGTTTTTTGTGTTAAAAAACATAACCCGCTGGCAGGTGTCCGGTTATAGGTTGTAGGGTTTAAGTTATAAGTTGTCGGGTGCGGGGTTTCTACGGTAGGATCTCGTTTACCTGTTTACTTGTTTACTTGTTTACTTGTTTACTTGTTTACTTGTCTACTCGTCTACCTATTTACTTGTCTACTCTTTTACCTGTTCACTTGTCTACCTGTTTACTCTCCTACTCTTTTTCTAACACTGAGGGTAGATGAGAGAAGATGAGGGGCACTGAGGTTTTACGTTTTACGTTGTACGTTGTACGTTGTACGTTATACGTTGTCGGGTGCGGGGATTCTACGGTAGAATCTCGTTTACCTGTATACTCGTCTACTTGTTTACCTGTTTTCTTGTTTACTCGTTTACCTGTTTACTCGTCTACTCGTTTACTCGTCTACTATTTTATAATATAATGTACGCGCGAGAGTGTATATTGCGATATAAAAATGGCCGATTCGGAAATCTGAAGTGGTCATCAACCAGAGAAAATGGTCAATTCGGAAATCCGAAGTGGTCATCAACCGGAGAAAATGCCGATTCGGAAATCCGAAGTGGTCATCAACCGGAGGAAAATGCCGATTCGGAAATCCGAAGTGGTCATCAACCGGAGAAAAATGCCGATTCGGAAATCCGAAGTGGCCGTCAACCGGAGGAAATTGCCGATTCGGAAATCCGAAGTGGCCTTCAACCGCAGGAAAATGCCGATTCGGAAATCCGGATTGGCTTTCAACCGGAGAAAAATGCCGATTCGGAAATCCGAAGTGGCCGTCAACCAGAGAAAAATGCCGATTCGGAAATCCGAAGTGGCCTTCAACCGGAGGAAAATGCCGATTCGGAAATCCGAAGTGACCGTGAACGGAGGGAAATCACCCATCTAAACAGAAAAAAGAGAGGCAAAATAACAGCTTTACATCATCCGTATTTCGAAATGTGATCTAACTCAGGGATTATCTATGGCTGCAGAGAACCTGGTGTAGCGAAGAAGGCGGCGAAATAAGGGAGTAACTTCTACGAGAGGGATAGTAGCGGATAGGAAAAAATAAAAAAAGGATTGCCACATCAAACTGCGACAATCCTTTTCAATTTTTACGGTTTTCCGTAAATCAGATAACTATTATTTTTTCCAGAGCTCTTCGATAGATTCAAGAGTACGACCTTTTGTTTCGGGAACGAATTTCCACATAAACAAGGCTGAAAGAATACCCATGATACCATAGATCCAATAAGAGAATCCGTTGTGGAATTGCTCGGTCAACCAAACATTATCGTTCATCATCGGGAAGGTAAGCGACACAATCCAGTTGGCAATCCACTGGGCTGCAACAGCTATAGACAGGGCTCCACGAATTGAATTAGGGAAGATCTCTGCCAGCAATACCCAGCATACAGGTCCCCAACTCATGGCAAAAGCCGCTGTGTATATCAGCATAAATACCAATGCCAACAGACCGACATTCTGGAAGTAGAATGTAAAGCCTAAAGCAATCATACTGAATGCCATACCGATAGAACCGATAATCATCAGAGGTTTACGGCCAAACTTATCTACCGTCAAAATCGCAACTACAGTAAACACAAGGTTCACAACTCCCACGATAATGGTTTGCAGCAGCGAAGAATCGGTAGATGCGCCCATGTTGCGGAAAATATTTCCGGCATAGTAGAGTACAACATTGATACCTACAGCCTGCTGGAATACAGACAAAAGAACCCCCACAACAATTACACCAAAGCCGTAAGACAACCACGGAGCGTTGAGCTCGTGCAATGTGCCTTTGATGTCTTTAAGAATATTATCAGCATCGCTTTTACCGGCGATTTTTTGCAATACTTTGAGCGCTTTTTCGTCTTTGCCCTGCATAGCCAGATAACGTGGAGTTTCGGGCACAAAGAACAACAACACAACAAAAATTCCGGCAGGAACAGCTCCCGAAAGGAACATCAAACGCCAGCCATCGGTCACCAACCACTGCTCATCGCCTTGTTTAGCGATAAAGTAGTTGACAAAATAGATAACCAACATACCAAAGATAATAGCGAACTGGTTGAATGAAACCAGCTTACCACGCACGTTGGCAGGTGCAATCTCGGCGATATACATGGGCGAAATCATAGACGCAATACCCACACCAATACCTCCAATTATACGATATACAACAAATGAGTACACATCGAGAGTGCCAAATACGTTGAACATTTCGGGTCTCCAGGCTCCAATGGCCGAAATAAAGAATGCGACAGCAGCAATAAACAGTCCGTTTTTGCGACCCAGCGATTTCGAAATAAAACCGGCTAAAGCTCCACCAATCACACAACCAATAAGTGCACTGGCAATTACGAAACCTTTAACGGCATCTGCTGTATTTTTCATTTCTACAATATCAGAAATTTCGGGCATGGCTTTATTCAAAAAGCTATATGCCCAAACAGAGAGACCACCTAAAATAAGAGCTGTGAAAATGCCGCCCTTTTTTGTACCCAAAAGACGGATAATCTGACCACTAATAATGATAAAAACTGAAAACAGAACAATTACCATCAATATTCTGTACTGACTAAAGAGGGTAAAGATTGTGTTGGGGTCAAAAATATAATTTCCGCCGTTTTCTTTGTAAATGTAGAACTCGACCAATGACTTTTCGGCACCATTTACGACAGCTGTGTCGTAACCAAAAAGCAATCCGCCGAGTGTAGCAACTAAGGTAAGTAGAAAGATATAGAGCTTACTGCCCTGCTGAAAGGAGTTAGAGTTACTTCCTCCGGTATCAATAAATGCCATGGTTGTGATTTATTAGGTATTAATTATATTGACAAGCAAATGAGTTGACAAGTACACAAATAGACGAGTTTGCAGAAAATCTGTTTACCCGTCTACTTGTTTACTCGTCTACTTGTTTACTAATATTAGATATACATGTTTACAATTGCTTCGTAAAGCTCTTGTTTGCCACTGATTTGTTTTGGCTCACCGTTAGCTTTAGCGAAAGCATAAACATCTTCCAGAGTCAGTTTGCCTTCTTCGAACTCTTTTCCTTTGCCTGAATCGTAAGAAGCGTAACGCTCAGAAACCATAGCCGGAATCGGAGATTCTTCGAGGATAGCAGCAGCTGCTTCCAAAGCGCGTGCCATTACGTCCATTGCACCAATGTGAGCGATGAATAAATCTTCGTTGTCGGTAGAGTTACGACGGATTTTTGCATCGAAGTTGGTACCGCAACCCTGCATACCACCACCTTTCAATACCACCATCATAGCCTGAGTCAATTCGAAGATATCAACCGGGAATTGGTCTGTATCCCAACCATTTTGAACATCACCACGGTTAGCATCGATAGCACCCAACATACCGGCGTCAACCGAGCATTGCAGTTCGTGTTCGAAAGTGTGACCAGCCAAAGTAGCGTGGTTAACTTCGATATTCAATTTGAAATCGTTCTCCAAACCGTACTCTTTCAGGAAGCCAATTACTGTTTCAGCATCCACATCGTATTGATGTTTCATAGGCTCCATTGGCTTAGGCTCAATCAGGAATACGCCTTTGAATCCTTTTGCACGACCATAGTCACGAGCCATTTGCAACATGGTACCCATGTGTTGTTTTTCGCGTTTTTGGTCAGTGTTCAAAAGACTCATATAACCTTCGCGACCACCCCAGAATACATAACCACGGCCGCCCAAAGCGATAGTAGCATCGATAGCGTTTTTGATTTGCAACATAGCACGGGCAGCTGCATTGAAATCGGGGTTTGTGCTGGCTCCGTTCATATAACGGGCAGGAGAGAATACGTTTGCAGTACCCCACATCAGTTTGATACCTGTTTCTGCTTGTTTTTGTTTTGCATATTCTACGATAGCTTTCAGATTAGCTTCGTACTCTTCGATGCTTGCACCTTCGTCTACCAGGTCGATATCGTGGAAACAGTAGTATTCGATACCCATTTTTTGCATGAATTCGAAACCGGCATCCATTTTATCTTTAGCGGCTTGTACAGCATCTGTAGCACCTACCCATGGGTGAACCTGAGTGCCGGGACCGAATGGGTCTCCACCTTCAGCACACAAAGTATGCCACCATGCCATACTGAATTTGAACCACTCAGCCATTGTTTTTCCGTAAACTACTTTCTCAGGATTGTAGTAACGAAACGCCATTGGGTTTTTACTCTCTTTACCTTCGAATTTGATTTTGCCGATACCGGGAAAATACTCTTTTTGTGCCATGATTAAATTGTTTTTATTTGCGCCCTGCCATTTTTCGCAATGACATGAGCAAGGATTTATACTATTAGTTATTAATTCAATATTTATGCAACATAAAACACGGAATTTTCAGTCCGAATTCTACAATTTACTTTTCCAAAGCTCATAAGCCTCCAGATAAGCCGCTTTATCGGCTACAGAGGGCTCAATAACTTTCAGTTTTTCGAGCGAAGCAAATGCCTCTTCGTTGGATTTGTAAATGCCGGCCCCAATACCCGCACCTTTGGCAGCACCTACCGAGCCATCAGTATCGAAAAGTTCGATGGTAGCACCGGTCACTCCGGCCAGCGTGTCGCGGAAGATCGAGCTCATAAACATATTGGCAAAACCGGCACGAATGATACGGGTATCAATACCCATGCCCTGCATCACCTCCATACCGTAGGCAAATGAGAATACGATTCCCTCCTGCGCAGCACGCAACAAGTGAGCTTTTCCGTGTTTGTTGAAGTTGATTCCGTGCAGCGAACATCCCGCCTCTTTGTTGCCCAGCATACGCTCAGCGCCATTTCCGAAAGGTAAAATAGAGAGTCCTTCAGAGCCAATAGCCACAGTATCGGCCAGTTGATTCATGTCGTTGTACGAAATACCTTCGGGTGCTACGTTGCGTTTCATCCACGAGTTCAGGATACCTGTACCGTTGATGCAAAGCAAAACGCCCAAACGGGTAGTCTCTTTGGTGTGATTGACGTGTGCAAAAGTGTTCACACGCGATTGCGGGTCGTATTTGATATTTCCGTTTACACCATATACCACACCCGATGTTCCGGCAGTAGCTGCCATTTCGCCCGGATTAAAGACATTGAGAGACAACGCGTTATTGGGTTGATCGCCTGCACGATAGGTAATGGGAGTACCTTCGGCCAGTCCCAATTCGGCTGCAGCCGCAGCTGTCACTCCACCCTGATTGGAGAATGTGGGGCGAATATCGGGAATATATGATTTGTCGGCGCCAAAGAATTCGAGCAAATGTTCCGACAACTGGTAGTTTTTGAAATCCCACAACATGCCTTCCGAAAGTCCGGAAACCGTAGTGCAGACTTCGCCGGTCAGTTTCATGGCGATGTAGTCGCCCGGCAACATGATTTTATCTATTTTGGCAAACAATTCAGGTTCATTTTCGCGCACCCACGCCAGTTTCGACGCCGTAAAGTTACCCGGAGAATTGAGCAGGCGGGTCAGACAGCGCTCTTCGCCCAGTCCTTTAAACGCCTTCTCGCCATAAGGCACTGCACGACTGTCGCACCAAATAATGGAAGGGCGCAATACCTGCTGATTCTTATCAACCACCACCAATCCGTGCATTTGATAAGAGATACCGATGGCTTTCACCTCTGTACCCTTGATGCCCGATTCTTTCATGATGGACTGAATGGCATTTTTCATGTTTTCCCACCACATTTCAGGTTCCTGCTCTGCCCAACCGGCTTTTTTAGCAATGATTTTCATCTCCGCCTTGGGCGAAAAATCAGAAGCCACACATTTTCCGGTTTCAGCATTCACCAGCGAAGCCTTCACCGAGGAGCTTCCGATATCAATTCCTAATAGATACATGTTGAATATTATTTTTAAGATTTTTGTTTTTCATTATTTCGAATCCATTCATTCAAATAATTATGAATCAAATCATCCGTGCAATTTATTGTAGATCTTTCGTTCAAACTTATAAAACCTGGCCGCCCTGTGCGAGACACCCTGTTGCTTCTCTTCCAAAGGAATCACATATTCCATCGCTTTTATCTTCTTGTGGAAATTCCGCACATCTGTTTTGGTTCCGTATATTACCTCATACAATTTTCGCAGGTCATTTGCGGTAAATTTCTTAGGTAGTAACTCAAACAAAATAGCGGGCTCCATTTCCACCAGACTGCGTACATGCTTTACGGCATCAGCAATAATCTGATTGTGATCAAAAGCCAGCATATTTAATTTCTCCAAAGCAAACCACGAAGCATTGTGTTTCGACTTGGGAGTGGCTGTTTTTCGATCAATCCGTAGCAGTGCCAGATATCCAACTGTTATGATGCGACCAATCTTTTGTTTTATAGCATTTTCCAGCCAATACTTGTCCCGCGGATTCTTTGTCCGCTCAGGATGACCGAAACACTTAAATTGCTTCATGTAGATATTGTCAATTCCCGTCAGCTCATACAGCACTCTTTGCGCAGCATCGTCCACATCCTCATTGTCATAAATTACACTTCCTGGCAATTTTTGGTTGTTAAACTTATCGGTATCCAGCTCACTGCCGTACTCCACCAACAACACATTGAGCTGACCTCCATCAAAGCCCAGCAAAACACAATCGACTGAAAGGTGCGGAAAAAACTCCGGATTTGACTCCACTTCTATCTGTTTATTTATCTACGCAACAAATATAGAAAGTTATTTCGAACAAAAAGATAAACAAAAACATGTTCTACAACACATCTATCTGATAATAAAGCACTTATGTATCGTATATTTTACAATAAGGCTAAATTCAAAACAGCTATCAATAAAGCATTTAGGCACAAATACAAAATGTAAGTTTTACAATAAGAAAAGACTCACTTTTTCAGCACCATCTTCCGGCATTCAGGCCCGTCAATCTCCACTTCGGATAATAGAAAGGCATCCATCTCTGCTATTGCCACCTGGTAGCAATACAACACAATCCGGTCATCTTAAATACAGGCAAAAAAAGCAGGCGAAGAATCTCATTTGATTCTCTGCCTGCTTCAATATCTATTTCTTTAAGAAAGTTACTCCTTCACGCCAAAAGCCAAATCACCTGCATCACCAAGCCCGGGTATAATATAAGCATGCTCATTTAATTCGGGGTCGATAGCGGCAGTCCAGAGCGAAACATTCTCCCCACTGAATTTTTCGGCAATAAAATCCACAGCCTTCTGACTGGCAATTACAGATGCAATGTAAACATGAGCAGGCTTGCCCTTGGTCAACAATGCTCCGTATGCCAATTCGAGTGAACTCCCTGTCGCTAACATAGGATCTGCGATAATCAATGTTTTTCCATCCAGACGCGGCGAAGCCAGATACTCAATACAAATTTCAAACTTGAGTGCATCCTTGTACTTTCGATATGCAGATACAAACGCATTTTCAGCTTTGTCAAAATAGCTCAAAAAACCCTGATGAAATGGCAACCCGGCTCTTAAGATAGTTGAAACTACCAACGAATTATCCGCTGTATTCACCCGGGCTATCCCCAAAGGCGTCTGTATGGACTTTGTACTATACTCAAAGGTTTTGCTCATTTCATAAGCCATCACTTCGCCTATCCGCTCCATATTCCGACGAAACCGAAGACTATCTTTTTGCACTTCAACGTCTCTGATTTCGGAAACAAAGCGCGACAACTCAGAATTATTTTCTGACAAATTATAAATTTTCATACTGCAATAATGTTTTTCGAAGAATAATTGATAACACAATTTATATCAACGCAAATATACAGATTTCAACCGAATGTAGCCGCAAAACAGCTGCTTTGTTTGCAATTTATTTAGAGAAACATCTGCATTAAACCATAAGCATCCGATAATAATCGTAAATTTGCAGATATAATCAGCGGAAATAATTCCGACATATTCTACAATTCTAAATAAAGAGACAATACTCTTTCTCAAACCAACAAGAACAACAATGAAACCACAAAGTGAAAATTTTCTTCTGGCAGACAAAACAGACTGGGAAAACCCGGACAAAGGTATTCGTCGCCAAATAATGGGCTACAACGGGGCAATAATGCTGGTAAAGGTAGTATTCGAGCAAGGCGCAACAGGCTACTTACACACACATCCACACTCGCAAAGCACATACGTTTCCTCCGGGAAATTCGAAGTTACAATAAACAATGAAAAATGCACACTTTCAGCAGGCGACGGATTCTTTGCAGAACCCAATGCCCCACACGGCGTACTTTGCCTGGAAGCAGGCATCCTGATTGATGCATTCAGTCCTGCCAGAGAGGATTTTCTGAAATAAAAACAAAAAAGGCTGTCTCAACAAGTGAAACAGCCTTTCTTTTAAAGAATAAGTATCTTATTCTGCTACTACTTCGAAAGGAATCTCTACAGACACCTCTTTGTGCAGCTTTAAAGTTGCTTTGAAAGAACCCAACTCTTTAGCGGCTTCTTTGATAACGATTACTTTGCGATCGATTTCGAAACCAAGTTTCGACAAAGCCTCAGCAATTTGAATGTTATTTACAGAACCAAATACCTTACCGGTAGAGCTGGCTTTTGTACCAATTGTCAAAGAAAGACCTTCGAGTTTAGCAGCAAGCTCCTGCATATCAGCTTTGATTTTCTCAAGCTTGTGAGCACGCTGTTTCAGGTTTTCCTGCAACATTTTAACAGCAGAAGGAGAAGCGATTACCGCTTTGCCCTGAGGAATCAGGTAGTTTCTGCCATATCCATCTTTTACGGTTACAATATCATCTTTGTAGCCGAGATTGATTACATCTTCTTTTAATATTACTTGCATTATTTTTTCCTCCTACTGATTATTATTTCATCATATCGGTAACGAAAGGAAGCAACGCCAAATGACGTGCTCTTTTAACCGCCTGAGCTACTCTGCGTTGGAATTTGAGTGAAGTACCTGTAATACGACGAGGCAAAATTTTACCTTGTTCGTTCAGGAATTTCTTCAAAAATTCGGGGTCTTTGTAATCGATATAACGGATACCGCTCTTTTTGAAACGGCAATATTTTTTTCTGTTCACATCCACCGAGGGAGGAGTCAAATATCTGATTTCTGAATTTGCTTGTGCCATAATTTATTTCTCCTTTACTTCGCTTTTAGCTGATTTAACATGTTTTCTCTTCGCAGCATACTCAACAGCAAATTTATCCATGCTGAAAGTAAGGAAACGGATAACACGCTCGTCGCGACGATACTGCAACTCCAATTTCGCGATTGTGGTAGGAGAAGCTTTAAACTCGATCAACTGATAAAATCCGGTAGATTTTTTCTGAATCGGATATGCAAGCTTGCGCAAGCCCCAATTCTCTTCATTCACGATTTCTGCGCCTTCTTCAGCCAGAATTCCTTTGAATTTTTCTACCGCTTCCTTCATCTGAACATCAGACAAAACGGGAGTTAAAATGAAAACGGTTTCGTAATGATTCATACTGATTAATAATTTGGTTTTAAAAATGTGGTGCAAAGGTAGTTATAATTTTCGAATTGACAATACTTTAACCCCCAAAAAAAATCAATACCAGGGTACTGCATCATACGAATTTCCACGCTTGTCGTATTTCAAATCTTTAAGCATGGCCGACTTCACGCTGATACTAAAGTTGTAGGAGCGGTATTGCCCGAATGGTACAACTCCGGCAGTCATCTGCCAGCAATGCAAATCGCGCGAGACATTGATGTTGGTATAAGATATCTTTTTGGCGTCAAAATCGTAGCTGCTCGACATGTTGAACGACCACCCCTTGGTGAGGGTCAACGAGCCGGAAAAGCCCAGATTATGAGTTATCTTTCGGTTGTATTCGAGTTTTTCTTTATTAAAATCAGCATATCCGTATCTCATCGAATAGTTGAATGATAAATTCCAGGGGACACTCCACACCATATATCCATCTTCATCGAATGTGCTTTTGTCTTTGTCCCCCTTTTTCTTCTTCGTTTTACCGGCATCCTCGTCTTTTGGAGTATCAGCATCCCCCTCCTCTGCTTTTGGGTTTATTTCATCACTCGTTTGAGCCTTCGGTTTATCTTTCGAAAAGAGCTTTTTAAATGTATCATTATTAAATGTATAAGAGAAAGACGTTCCCGTATTTTGCAAACGGCCGAGAGTTCGGTTTTTCTCCCACCGGGTGCGATTAACACGCACAGGACTACCACTCGAATTGAGCTGATAAGTATAGGTATCAAAATCGCCACTCAGATTTAACGAGAATTTACCCGGCAATTTCAGGCGAATTGAAGCATTGATGTTACTCCAGTTCATCGAGTCGGCAGCCATATTGTAGCTGATACCGGTGGTAAAATTATCAATCAGGCTGATTTTTCGAATTCCGGACGTATCTTTATCGGTGCGAATCTTCATCTCCAGATTGTTCGACATATTAAAAGCAACCGATCCTGACATTGCTGATGGCGCCGAATAGAACAGCCCCCCTTCGTAAGGCGAATAATATTTGGTAATTCGGTCTCCCTGCGTATTCACATAGCTGTAGGCACGCCAGAATCCGAATTTCTCATTCTGAAAATTTGGGGTATAACTAAATGAGACTCCCGGAGTAAAGACGTGGCGAATTGTTTGTATCTTCTTCCCGAATATCGGAAGTGGGGTGTAAAAACCGTATAATTTGGTAGATGCGCTGATACCTGTGCTGTATCGGTACATGCGGTTGAAACCCCAAATTGTATCATTTCGCTCCATTTGATTGACCGGATCCCAATCTTTCATAATTTTATTGGAGAACCAGCTCTCTGAATAGTTGACCGAGGGTGTAATATTGATGTATTTGAGCAAACTGAACGTAGCACTTACCGGCACGTTGTGTTGCATCCCATTACGCCAGTCTTTAATCAGATTTGATTTAAAAAGCAAATCTTCTTTTGTATCGATGCTGTTGCGCAAAATACCACTATAACTAAATCCGATCTTCTCGTACCAACGCTCCTTTCCTACTGCTGATTTTCTCTTGAAGGGAAAGATCCGACTCATTGAAATATTGAGATCGGGAAGCGACAACACAACCGAAGAGTCGCTCGATCGTTGACTGATATTCATCGATGAGGAGACCGAAAACGGAGTATTGGGGAATATGCGTGAAATGTTTACACTTGAGCTTTTGTTGTTCTGTGTAAATCTGTTAGGGTCGTAAACACCACCGAGGTCATTTCTGTCGTAGGAGGAAGTCGAAAAATTAACACTGGCTGAAAATGTCATGTAAGGATTTGCCTTAGAGTCTTGCGAATGCGACCAGGTCAGATTAAAATCTTTTGCTTTTGAATAATCAGCAGTTCCTTTTTCTCCGGTTATTGTATTACGATATCCAATATTGAACGATCCTGAATATTTGTATTTTCGCATGTAGTTTGATACAGCACCGAGCCCCCACGATCCTTTGGTGAAAATTTCACCGGTTACCGCCATATCAACATAGTCGTTTATAGCAAAATAGTATCCTCCATCTCTGAGGTAGAAGCCACGTGTCAACTCATCCCCATAGGTAGGAATGATGACCCCGGAAGAATATTTCTTTGAAAAAGGGAAAAAACCAAAGGGAATGGCTAAAGGCAAAGGCACATCTTCGAGCACCAGATAAGCAGGGCCGGTTACAATATTTTTCTTCGGAATAACTTTAGCCTTGGTCAGATTGAAATAGAAGTGCGGATGATCGTGATTATCGCAGGTAGTGTATTTACAATCCGTCATATACAACTCATCGTTGGGCATTTTTTTTGTTTTTCCACCCACAACAAAGCCCTCTCCCTGCTCGGTAATCACATTTGTAATATAACCACGTTTCGATTTGAAATTATATTTCATCGTCTCCGAATCGTAGTTCCCACCTTTATCTTTAAACTTCGGCTTACCTTTCATATCACCCACCGAATCCTTCTGACCGGTAGCATACACCACGCTACTGTCCAGATTCATCTGAATATAATCGGCTTTGAGTTCAATATCCTTGAAATCTATTTGCGCGTCTCCAAACATCTGCGCAAACTTTGTCCCCGTAAAAATAATGGAATCATTCGATTTGTACTTCACCTGATCATCCAGGGCACTTTTTGATTTTTTCTTATTGATTGAATCTGTGCGAAGAGAATCGGCCCTGGTTTTATGAAGCGAATCGGATGGAACAACCTGAGCAGATGCCTTGGGAAGACTTCTGCGGCCGGGCTTGGGTGCTTTTTGCGCCTGAATCGAAAAAAGCAAAATCGAAACAAAAAAAAGAAGGAAATATCTTGTTTGTTTAGTCATTCAGCTTGAGCAAAGTGAAAATTTGGGTGCAAAGCTACAATTTTTTACCGAAAAGAGGGCCAATTTCACCCCTTAAATTTGGTTGTTAATGCGGCAAAAGGATGGTGCAATGTAGTTTAATGCGATTTTAAAACCACTCCGGCCCTCTCGGTTTCACCACAGCCGGGTGGATTGTATTTATACACACTCACCTCCAGCGAAGATATTGATTGGAAACGGGCCATCAACGCGCGATAAATCCGGCCAGCCACATGTTCGAGCAACAAAGACGGAACAGACATCTCGGAAGAGACCACCTCTGCAACGTCGGCATACGAAATCGTATCATCGAGAGAATCGTTTTGGGTGGCAAGCTCGATATCCGCTTCAATTAATACGGATACACTAAACTGATTTCCTACCTTCTGCTCCTGAGGCATCACGCCGTGATAGGCATAAAACCGCATATTATCAATCTGAATAAAACTTTTCATTGATTTTTCACGCTTGTAAAAACACGCTATTTATAATCCGTTAAGAACAACAAATAAACGAGATAATAATTATTTTATTTGAGATTTCGTCAAAAAACTGTACTTTTACGTTTGAGAAACAAAACCGAAACGTTTAATCCCCAAAAGAAAAACCGCAAACAGTTATGTCCAAAGAATTTTTCTCTACCGGAGGCTCACACAACACGATTGCTCATGCCACCCACATCAACGGAGATGTGACCGCCGAAGCAGATCTTCGCATCGATGGTAATATAGTTGGCAACATCGTGTGTCAGGGAAAAGTGATTGTCGGCCCCAAAGGCTCCGTTACCGGCAATGTATCTGCCGAAAGCGCCGAAGTACTGGGAATGATAACCGGTGATTTGAAAGTAAAAGATTCACTTTCGCTCAAAGCCACAGCTCAGGTTAATGGAAATATTGAAATGCGTACGCTTTCGATAGAACCTCATGCCATGCTGACCGGATACTGCACCATGATTTCGTGAATTCCATTCATATTCCGGAATAAAAAAGAGGATGTCTCAAATTTGGGACATCCTCTTTTTGTAATCAGAATTGCCCTTTACCGTGGCAATTTTTGAATTTCTGACCACTTCCACACGGACAAGGATCATTTCGACCGACCCTCTTCTCTACCCTTACAGGCTCGGGTTTCCTTTCGGCTTGCTGCGATGCAGACGAAGAGCTGTTCTCTCCGTATTGATCTTTCTGTGTTTTGTATTTACTGTAATCCGGTTTCTTCTCGGGAACTGCCTGACGCACTTCCTGTTCTTCACGTACCGGAATCTGAGCATGCATCAATACGCTTACTGTTTTGCGACTAATCACATCAATCATCGTTTTGAAAAGACCAAAAGATTCTAATTTATAGATTAACAGAGGGTCTTTCTGCTCGTAACTCGCATTCTGCACAGACTGACGCAATTCGTCCATTTCCCGCAAATGCTCTTTCCAGGCCTCGTCTATCGTATGTAGAAGGATTGCCTTTTGGAACGATTTCACTACCTCTTTGGCATCTGATTCGTAAGCAGCTTTCAGGTTGCAGGTTATATTGTACATCCGCATTCCGTCTGTTATAGGAATCAAAATATTCTCGTACAGCGTACCCTGTGTTTCGTACACCTCGCGAATAACAGGACTGGCCACCTGCGCCATTTTTTCTGTTTTCCGTTTGAATGAATCCAAAGCGGCATGCAATAACTTATCAGTCAGCTTATCCGGTTTTTCCGACTTCAGCTGAGCAGCCTCAAAAGGAGTTTCGATAGAGAAGACACGGTACACTTCCACTTTCAGACCTTCGTAATATTGCGAATCGGCATACTCTTCTACAATGTTTTTGGCGGCATCGTACATCATATTCAGGATATCGAGACCAATACGCTCTCCCATAAGAGCATGGCGACGACGCGAATAAACCACCTCACGCTGCGAGTTCATGACATCATCATACTCGAGAAGTCGTTTCCGAATACCGAAGTTATTCTCTTCGACTTTTTTCTGAGCTCTTTCGATAGATTTCGAAATCATGCTGTGTTCAATCATCTCTCCCTCCTCAAACTTCAATCTGTCCATTACAGCCGATATACGTTCGGCCCCAAACAGACGCATCAAGTCATCCTCGAGAGAAACATAGAATACGGACGAACCCGGATCACCCTGACGACCTGCCCGTCCGCGCAACTGACGGTCAACCCGACGCGACTCGTGGCGCTCCGTACCGATAATAGCCAAACCACCGGCGGCTTTCACTTCGGCAGAGAGCTTGATATCTGTACCCCGACCCGCCATATTGGTAGCAATAGTTACCGTACCCGACTGTCCGGCCTGAGCCACGATATCGGCTTCGCGCTGGTGCAACTTAGCATTCAGTACGTTGTGTCTGATTTTGCGCATGGTGAGCATTTTGCTCAACAGCTCGGAAATTTCTACCGAAGTGGTACCTACCAATACCGGTCTCCCCTGCTCTACCAGTTTTTCAACATCCTCAATCACCGCATTGTACTTCTCACGTTTGGTTCTGTAAACGCGATCGTTCATATCGTTTCGCGATATTGGTTTATTGGTGGGGATTGTTACCACATCGAGTTTATAAATATCCCAAAGCTCTCCCGCTTCTGTTTCGGCTGTACCGGTCATACCAGCCAGCTTGTTGTACATGCGGAAATAGTTTTGCAGGGTAATTGTAGCAAATGTTTGAGTAGCAGCCTCAACCACCACCCGCTCTTTGGCTTCAATTGCCTGGTGCAGGCCATCCGAATAACGACGACCCTCCATAATACGACCGGTTTGCTCGTCAACAATCTTAACCTTATTGTCGATCACCACATATTCATCATCCTTTTCGAAGAGAGTATAAGCCTTGAGCAACTGATTAATTGTGTGAACACGCTCAGATTTGATCGAATAATTCTGAATCAGCTCGTCTTTTTTCAGCTGCTTATCCTCATCGCCGGCATCCGATTGCTCAATTTCAGCGATAATAGAACCGATATCGGGCAAAACGAAAAACTGCGGATCCTCGGAATGGCCGGTCAATGCATCGATACCCTTGTCTGTCAGATCGATACTATTATTTTTCTCGTCAATCACAAAAAAGAGAGGGTCGGTAATAATGTGCAGATTCCGGTTATTATCCTGAATGTAATACTCTTCTGTCTTGAGCATTTGCACTTTAATACCGGGTTCGCTAAGGAGCTTAATTAACGGTTTATTTTTTGGTAATCCTTTGTATGAACGATAAAGCAGAATTGCCCCCTCTTCGCGATCTTTTTCGTTGGAAGAAGCCATTTTCTGACGTGCCTCGGCCAACAATTTAGTACAAAATACGCGCTGTTCGTTTACAAGTTTTTCGACACGCGGACAAAGCTGATCAAACAACTGCTCTTCTCCCTTCGGCACCGGTCCTGAAATAATAAGAGGTGTACGGGCATCGTCAATCAATACCGAGTCAACCTCATCCACAATGGCAAAGTTATGTTTTCGTTGCACCAAATCTTCGGGTGAAACAGCCATATTATCGCGCAGGTAATCGAAACCGAATTCGTTATTTGTACCAAAAGTAATATCGGCTTCGTAAGCTTTCCTTCTTGCGTCTGAGTTAGGTTGGTGCCTGTCGATACAATCCACGCTTAAGCCATGGAACATATAAAGTGGCCCCATCCACTCCGAGTCACGTTTTGCCAGATAATCATTTACAGTAACGATATGCACTCCGTTTCGGGTCATTGCATTAAGAAAAACAGGCAATGTCGCCACCAGTGTTTTTCCTTCTCCGGTTGCCATTTCGGCAATCTTACCCTTGTGCAGCACCACCCCACCAAACAGCTGACAATCGTAGTGAATCATATCCCAGATAATCTCGTTACCACCGGCATTCCAGTTTCTGAAATAGATTGCTTTGTCTCCCTCTATTTTCACAAAATCGTGCGAAATAGCCAATTCTCTGTCGAACGGAGTTGCAGTCACTTCTATAGTATCGTTTTGCGTAAATCTACGTGCTGTATCTTTTACAATTGAAAAAACCTCCGGCAATACGAGTTCCAGTTCTTTCTCTTGTTTTTCAATAATTTTCTTTTCGATACGATCTACTTCTACCCAGGTTTTTTCGCGTTCGTCCAAATCCTGACTCTCAATAGAGGCTTTAAGTTGTTCTATCTGAGCCCTGTCATCGGCAACACAATCCTGTAATTGTTGCATAATTGCCGCAGTACGGGCACGTAAATCATTGTGATTCAGCTTCTCTATCTCGGGGTAAACAGCTTGTATCTTTTTAACATAAGGGTCTATCTCTTTTAAATCGCGTTGCGACTTATTTCCAAATAAACTTCTCAATAAATCATTAAATCCCATAATTTGTATTTTGTTTTGATATCTTATTTATACTTGAAATATCTGAAAAACAGATGTAAATGCTGTAATAATCTAAATAAATGAGAGCTACAAGCCTCAAAAAACCGGACAAAAATAAGCTAAAATAATGATTTTGCCTATTTTATATACAGAAAAAAGCCCGAAAGAGAGAGGTATTTCGAAAAATCGGGTCAGAAAAGTTCTGGCATTGCAGTCTCTGAAGAGGCATTTGGCGCCCTGATACGCAGATAATAAGAGACAGTAGGGGCAATCTCTGTTGCTTTAATTGTGCGGAAAATATGCATTGGTTTTATGCCCGCTCCGATAAAAAAGAGCGGAGCCACAATAGCCGACTTTCTGATTTTCTCAGGTTTAAAACCCGAATCTTCACTCGATTCAATCCAGCCTGGTTGTAACTCAACAAGCAAATCGCCAACAGACTTACGGGAACGCCCGTTTCGTATCTGCCTTACATGCTCGTCTGCCGCATCGTGAAATAAAGAAAATGACGTGATAACATCCTGAACACCACTCATCTGCATCAGAAAATCGGCAGCCCTTTTTTGTATTTGCTGTGGATCAACTGCTTTATCCTCAATCAATTTCTGATTCAGATAGAATGATTTATTGTAGTACCCCTTTACCCAATCGCCGTGTCCGTAAACAGACATAAGATACATATTAAGCAAAGCTTTGGCCCGATTAATATAAAAATTTCCGGTCGGAAGTTTCAACTTTTCATTGCTATATTCAGGCTCATCATAATAACCTGTAGAAACAACAAAAACGAGTGCATTTTTTAATCCGATAGACTGGTCAATATAATTTAAAAGCAGCCCGAGTTGTTTATCTAACCTCAAATATGTATCCTGAATCTCCAGAAAACCGGAATTTTCTCCCAGAGGAATCGGCAATCCTGCATAAAAATTGACGGTAAGAAAATCGGGATAAGCTCTTTTGCCCAGATTTTCATTCTTCAGAAACTGAAAAACAGAGCGGTTAATCTCTTCATTAATTAAACCACTTGTTTTGTATTGCTGTATGTTATTCTTACTCTTTTTGTATGAATATTTGAAGGTAAAATCTTTCGAGTTATAAGGTAAAAACTTGTACTGAGAGGGCGCTAAAACCGGAAACCAGTCTATTGATTCCAGCCTTTCCGAAAGAGGATTCAACGTATTTTCCTTATCAAAGAAAGCCGGAATAGTTCCGTAAAAAGTAGATGTTGCCCAACGGCGATTCCGATTATCTATCCAAAAAGCGCCATCGGCTGCATGCCCACCCGACAATATTGCCTCCTCGTAGTCGGCACCAAATGAGTAGACTAATCCAAAACCATCTGTGGCCATCTTCAATTCATCAGAAATGGTATTGACCATTAGTTTGCGTGGAGAAACAGCCTCATCCGTAAAATTACCCATATACTCGGGATCTGTCAGCACCTGAGCAACTTTCTGTTTCTCTCTATCGTAATATTGGTTGGATACAACACCGTGGTACCACGGATTAGCTCCGGTAAATATGGTAGCCACTGCCGAAGCTTTGTTCCGGCAAGAGTAATCGAATTTAAAATTTCTGCAATATGCACCCTCTCGCATCAGTCGTTTGAATCCACCTTCACCAAACATATCCTGCATCTGTACCACGTAATCTCCCCGCAACTGATCCACAACAATACCCACGACCAATTTAGGAGTCGTAGTCGTTTGCTGTGCCTGCAGCTGACTGACAGACAATAATACAACAAGAGAGGTAATTAATCTTTTCATCTGTTATTTGTGATAAAGAAGTGTGCCCGAAATCCGCTACGAAGCAACAAGACTACAGTGAGCAGAATAAAAGGCCACGTGAATTGTTGTTGCAAAAACCATGCCAAAACAAGAAACAGAGACAAAACAACACTATTTGTCACAAAGTACCACCCGATTTTCTTTTTGAAATAGGGAATAAACAGGAAAACAGCAGCAACCAGATGAACAGGATGCATGACAAAAATGGCATAATTGGGATTTGTAGCCGGATGAGTAGACAAGAATGACAAAAAGAAAATAACTGATCCGGCCAGTCCGTAAATAAAAAGAAGGCAAAAATCCACCCAATTAAAAAAACGGCCTCTTTTCCAGCCCTGAAATGAGATACCGGCAATTAACACAGTTAAAAAAAGCGATGCAAACAGGGGTGTTTTCAGAAAAGGAGAATCAATCAATAAAAGAGGTTGAGCCGAAATTATTTCAACATCCGAAACAACCAATTTTCGTTCTTTACCCAGACTATCCCGAATAACAGCCCTATTAAAAGCGTCTTCCATATAATAAGGCAAAAACATCTGCTCCTTGTATGTTGTCTTTGCATCAAGGGGGCGTCCCAAAATTAAATCAACGCCAAAAGAGAGCCACGGATGAGGTGCAGTACACTCCCGGATAAGCTCCCGAAACGTTGTTGTTTGTACAGAATCCCGATATTCGATTTGTCCATCAACACTCTTTTCTATGGCCCACCTTGGCCGGGTTGCGCAATTATCATACAAAAAATTATAACGATAAACCCGATTTTCGACCTCGGCATTTTTCATCAAAAAAACGAATAAACGCTGCTTTTCATCCGGGTATAAATTCAGAATCTGCTCTCTGATTGCCAGGTTCCGAATGTAACATTCTATGGTTAAACTCTCGAAATTCGAAATACTCAGGATGTAATCCGTCTCCCCTTTTACAAAACGATAGACAAAATCGTCGCTGTTAAAATCAAAAGTGCCGTAATTAAAAATTATATCCAGATCATTCCCGGCATCCTTCAGGCGAAGTGCCGTGTGCCCGTACATAGCGTGTACCTCATTTGTTTTGGAATATGTGAGCAAACTTATCTGAGCCCCCGGCGATAATAAGGGATAAGCTCCGACTACAGAAACAGCTATAAATAAAAAGAATAACAAAAATAAACGTTTCATTACTTTTTGCAGATTCGTTGGCATCAGAAAACATCACTCAATCCAGAGAGATGAATATTTGAGCACAGAAAAGATTATTAAATAAATTTTAATTTCGAAAAATAAAAGAAAATACTATCTTTGCCAGACTACGTATCAACGGGTGCAAAGATAGGACAAAATGAGATTTATTTATTCTCATTTTGGGTTTATTTGTGATAATTACAACAATTGCCATATTTATAATGCACAGCAAGATGAACAAATTCTTTGCCATATTATTCGTCCTCTTATTATGCCACTCTCTTTTGGCACAGGATATAACGCTGCCAACTCCGGTAAAAACAGGAGGAATGCCTCTGATGGAAGCTCTGAATAAACGATGCTCAACACGGGAATTCAGTGCAACAGATATTGATAAACAGACCCTGTCAAATTTACTATGGGCCGCCTGGGGATTCAACAGAGAGAATAAAAGGACTGCACCTTCCTCCAGAAATCTGCAGGAGCTGGAACTTTATATTGTCAAAAAATCAGGTGTTTATATTTACGATGCCAGAAAAAACATACTCAGGCAAATTTCCAATCTGGATATCCGGCCATCCACCGGCAAACAATCATTTGTATCTACCGCACCTGTCAACATCGTATTTGTTGCCGACACAACCCAGGGCACTCCGGTTGAGCATAGTTACGCCAACTGTGGCTACATTTCGCAAAACATCTATCTGTTTTGCGCCTCCGAGGGACTTACGACCGTTGTCAGAGCCTATTTTGATAAGGCAGAACTAAAACGGGCACTATACCTGAAAGATTCACAGAAGCCGATATTGACACAAACTATCGGATACAAATAAAACCAAACAATCAGACCTGAAAATATTACCTTAAAAACACATGAAGCAGATGAATGAATACAATTATGAAGCTATTTTTGAGCTTTTACTAAAAAACTCTCCAACTTGCGAAATACTTGTTGATATGAATGGAAACATTATCAGATTCAACGATGCTTTCGTAAAACTAATCGGCTACACAGAAGAAGAAATTAAAGACAAGCACAATACCGTTTTTGTCGCCGAAAGCGACTTCAGGAAAGAATCATCTTACATGAATGAGCTATTGAACGGCGCAAAAAACGATGTCAAATTTAAATCATCCAGAATAAACAAAGGAGGGACAATCATTCCGGTCGAAGTCTCTGCAATTCTGTTTAAAGACAACGATGGAAATCCGAATTTTGTGCTTAAAAGAATTGAAGATATCAGCGAACGAATTCAAAAAGAAGAACTCAATAAAAACCGCTTTACACTTCTGCAAACCATTCTGGAAGAGATTCCCATCAACATCTATTTCAAAGACCTGGAAAGCCGGTTTCTGATGGTCAGTAAAAGCCAGATTCCATTTCTGGGATGCAACTCGTTTGAGGAGATTGAAGGAAAAACCGATTTCGATTTTTTCGATGAAGACCATGCTCAGGATGCCTACAACGACGAGCAGGAGATTATCAGAACAGGCAAAAGCATTGTAAAAGAGGAACGGGAAATACACAGGGATGGCAGTGTAACATACGCTCTTTCTACAAAATCTCCGCTAAAAGACGAAGACGGAAATATAATTGGCACATACGGTATATCGAAAGACATAACAGCCAACAAAGCTGCTGAAGAGAAGACCCGATTGATGAACGAGGAGCTGGCCATCAAAAACAAAAAACTGGAAGAGGCAATTGAAGAGCTAAGCCGTACACAGAATAAGCTTATTTTTGCCGAAAAAATGGCCGCTTTGGGGAATCTGATTGGAGGAATAGCCCACGAAATCAACACCCCACTGGGTGCCATCAAAGCCAGCTCTACAAACATCAACGATGTGGTTGAAAAAATCAACCTCGAGTTGCCCTGGCTGATAAATAATGCCTCTAAAGAGGAGATAAACTGGCTGTTTAAACTTCTAAATGAAGCTGATGCCAGAGATATATCTGTGTTTTCGAGAGAAGAAAGACAAAAGAAAAGAGACTTAACCACACTTTTCGAAGAGAACAACATACCCAACGCAACGGTTATTGCAGACACTATAGTCTCTCTGAAGTTGAACCTGAGCAACGATAAATACATGGAATTTATGTCGATGCCCAATTCTCAGAGATTATTACAGCTCCTTAAGGTCCTGTTTTCTCTCAAAAGAAATGCAAACAACATATACATTTCTGTTGATAAGGCATCGAAAGTAGTAAAAGCATTGAAGAGCTATATATACAAAAACAGTGCCGGTGAATTTGAAGCTACCGATTTGGTTGAAACAATCAATACGGTGTTGATTTTAACCGCAAACATGATTAAACACAGCAAAACAGAGATTACCACCCAATTTGAAAGCATTCCTTTTGTTTTTTGCAAGCAAGATGAAATTTGTCAGGTTTGGACAAATATTATCACCAACGCCATGCAGGCCATGGGCGAAGGAGGCAAGCTCGAAATCGGGGCCACAATGATGGAGAATGAAATAATCCGGATTTGGTTTAAAGACAATGGGCCCGGCATTCCTGACAAAATTAAGAGTCGGATTTTTGAGCCCTATTTCACCACAAAAGAGAAGGGTATAGGCACCGGAATGGGACTAGATATATCCAGACAAATTGTTGAGCATCACCACGGAAAGTTGTATTTTGAATCGGAAACAGGATGTGGTACCACATTTTTTGTCGAAATACCATTGAATCAGGATGTACCAAAAGAATAAATACAATTAAGCAACTGACGAAATATTCAATATTTTTTCTTTTAAAGAAGAAAGTTTATTATCTTCGTGCACGAAAAATTAAATATATTATTTCAAAGTATAAGGAAATCCTTTCGTGCTCCAACTAATATTCAGACACAAAACAGTTCACAAAGAACCCTAACACTCTACATACAGATGAAACAAGCCATTATATGCGTTGACGATGAGGATATCATCTTAGAAGCTCTGAAAGATCAACTCGGGCCATTTTTCGAAAATCAATTCCAAATCGAAACATCTACTACTGCCGAAGAGGCACTGGAGATTTACGACGAGTTGATTGAAAGTGGTTATAGCGTACCGGTTGTAATATCCGACTATCTGATGCCGGGCACCAGAGGCGACGAATTCCTAATCAAGGTTCATAACAAAAATCCCAACACGCTTAAAATATTATTAACCGGGCATGCTAACATTGAAGGCATTACCAATGCTATCAATAAGGCTAATTTATACCGTTTTATTCCAAAACCGTGGGACAGAGACGATTTGATACTCACTGTACGCGAAGCTATCCGTAGTTTTCTGCAGGAAATGGAGATTAAACAAAAGAATATTGAACTCCAGGCAATCAATGAAAATCTGGAAAAACTGGTAGAAGAGCGTACCCGGGAACTTGCCAGAGCGAATGCGACAAAAGACAAGTTCTTTTCAATCATCGCTCACGATCTTAAAAACTCATTCTGTGGCCTTCTGGGCTATTCTGAGATTTTACTCTCTGACTTTGAAACATTTCCGGATAATGAAAAGATATCAATCATTTCGACAATCAGAATGGTATCTGAGCGCACATACAAACTTCTGCAGAATTTATTGGATTGGGCCAGGGTACAAACCGGCAGCATCAGCTATAATCCAATCGAATTTGTTTTATCGGAATGTATCCGAGAGGAGTTTGCGCTGCAACAGGAAATTGCAAAGCAGAAAGAATTACAAATGGTGATTGAGGCTGAAGGAGATGTTGTGGTATGGGCAGACAAAAATATGGTATCGACAGTCATCCGGAATCTGATATCCAACGCTTTGAAATTCACTCACCCCAAAGGGACGGTAACTGTTTCGATGACCAGCGACAATCAATACGCTACAGTTCAGGTTATTGATACCGGCATCGGTATAAGCGCAGAGAATATGAACAAATTATTTAAAGCGAATGAAAACTTCAAGACGTACGGGACTAACAACGAAGAAGGTACGGGTCTTGGGCTTATCCTGAGTAAAGAGTTTATGAATAAGAATGGCGGAGATATTATTATCGAATCAGAGGCGGGAAAAGGAACCAAAATTTCAGTGACAATCCCTTTGAAAAAATAAGACTTTAAAGTTCAACTATTTTTTACTTTTTTTGGAGCTCGTATGTTCTTCTTTTCAGAAAACATGCGAGTTCTTCTGTTTTTGAGTATCGCATCTGCTCTTCTGGCATGATCGGATTTCCCACTGTTACCCGGATAGTTTTGTTCCGTTTATTTAAAATTTCGTAGGGCATGCGTAGGCTTCGCAATTGCCAGTTTATTCTACCCAATAAATTAAAAAACCAGGAATTTTTGCCATGAATATAAACAGGAATAACAGGAACCTTTGCCGCCTGAATGAGACGCATTACTGTAGGTTGCCACTCTCTGTCAGATAAGAGGATAAAATTGTCATTGAAATTAGAGACAGCACCTGCCGGGAAAAACCCCATCGGATGCCCATCTTTCAAATGTAATAATGTAGACTTAAGACCGGATGCGTTCTCCACAGTCGATCCTGAACGGGGCGTAACTGGTTTTACACCCACAAAATGGTCGGACATTGTTCCCACATTAAGCAGAATAGAATTGACCATAAACTTATAATCGGGGCGCCTGCGTGCAACAAAATCGACCATTATGAGCCCATCCAACGCACCCAATGGATGATTGGACACCGTAATAAAAGGAGATTCCACAAAATCGTCAAGAACAGCCTCATTCTCAACAGTATAATCAACCCCGATTGTATGAAGCCACGCCGATGTAAAATCGATACCCGATAGATGACACAATCCTGAATACAACCTATTCAATCGATCAATTGCCAATATTCTTAACAAGAACCGGCCAAACAAAAAACCAGCTCTCCCCTGAAATAAAGGAGACATCTTCGACAAATCCGATTCATCAATAATAAACCGTCGCATTATTTTGTTTTTATCTTCATTAAAAGAATGCCAATTGCAATCCAACACAATTCCCGGATGCGGGTAACCAGACTGACATATATCCCCAGAGCTCCGACCGTTCCGGCAAGAGGAACAATTTTCAGCAAAGATAATGCACCCGAATAACCCACCTCCCGTGGCCCAACCTGCATGGGGAAAAAGAAGAAGACATTGGCCAGTAAAGTGGTGAGAGCCACGGCCACAAAGGCCTGCATATAGTTAACATCGATGCCAATGGCATGTATGATAAAATAGATTTCGAGACAGTTGACCATGCGGCCTAAAAACTCGAGCAATAACACCTTATAAAAGGTAGCCCGCCTGTTGAGGTAGAGATCTGAAATCTGCAAATCGATTTCGAACAATTCTGACTTTTTGTTGTGGTAAAATTGTGCCGTTTTCTTCTTAAAAAACGGGAACTTTGTCACCAACTGAAACAGTTTTATCAACAATCCCTTCTTGTATCCTTTGAAAAAGAGAAAAATCAATACAGAAAAAAAGACAAAAACTACGACCAGAGCCACCGATAACACCGGCGAAACTGCCACAAAAAAAGCAATCAACAAAATAGATATCAGCCAAAAGAAAAAGTGGGCAGAGATGTGCAACATCGTATAAAGCACCACCGACGAGGTAGCTTTCTTACCGCCTACCAACCGCTTCAATTCCATTGCCCTATAGGGCATGCCCCCCATCATTCCCGCCGGGGTGGAATAGTTAAGCGCAAAGCCGGAAATGGTAAGCTGCAACGATTTAAGAAAAGAGACCTTCCCTCTGTGATTATCATCAGAAATAATGAGATGAAACGCAACGGCATTAATGAGATATACCACCAGCCAAATGCCAATAATTGGAAAAAACCACCAACCGGTACGACTTACATTTTCAATAATTGCCTCAAATCCGATTCGCCAGACAATCAGAGACAAGGCCAGCAAAGCAATAAAAAAAAAGATGTCCTTAATTCGCTTATTTCTCATCGTACTTTCCTTTTTGCAAAGACAAATTAAGCTGAGATAATATTTTCCGGTATGATTTTATTCCCAAAATAAGTGCCAGATTAAGCAATACGATTTCGAACACAAAGTACAGCCAGGGCAGATCCAGCAACACAAAGGCAAACAAAAACGGTGTACGCCCGTTGAATGCCAATGTATGCATCCATTGAATAGCCCCGGAGGAAAGCTTTTTAAAATCGGCGGTCATAGATTGCGGTATAGATGAATATCGCACCTGCACAGCTGAGCGTACTGTATTTGCCTGTGGCAATAAATCTTCTTGTCCCCTGGTATAAAACCGATAAAAAAACTGAAACAACTTCTCCCAGAACTCTTTTTGCCACGAAAGCTGAAGATATTTTTTTTGCAGCGACGCTGAATCATCCAGCTCACTACCCGATTCACCTTTGATGAAAAAGAGATGAATATTTTTAAAATAATCGGCCATAGCCGCCTGACGGGAATGAGAATATCCGGACAATACCGCCAACAGAAAAATCCAGGCAGGCCAGCCTTCATTCATCAGCCTTAAACAGATAGAGATATAAGCCGTTGCAAACCACAAGTCGCCGGCAAAACCATCCAGAATACGGCCAATCTTCGATTTAATACCCGTGAGACGCGCCAACTGACCATCGACACAGTCGAGCGTATTAGCCAAAACAAGCAGCAAAACACCTGCCAGATTGGAATAAATATCGGAATAATAGAATCGGCTACCTGCAGTCATACCCACAATTATAGAAACAATTGTAACCATATTTGGAGTGATAGAGGTATGCCTCAACGCCAGTGCTATACGAAAAGCCACCGGACGATAAAAATAGCGATCAAGGAAATTCTCAATCTCTATAGCCTTTAAAGAGGATTCGAGAGTGATTTTTTTATTAGGTTCAGCATCCATTATTTCTCTGTTATCTTATCAAATTCAAGCGGCGCAAAGTTAAAAAAATAATTATTGGAAATCGCACAAGAGTGTTGTTTATTTGTAAGAGTAGCCTCCATCTGCCACCAAAATCTCCCCATTTATATAGGGATTATTGATCAATAACCAATAGAAATCGGCCAATTCATCGGGTTCACAAAAACGCCCCAACGCAATTTTACTGTTTATACTTGCCTTTATTTCTGCCGGTTTTGTTTTTTGCCATTCTGTATCGACAAAGCCGGGAGCCACGGCATTGATTCGAATCTGATGAGGCGACAGGAATTTCACCATATTCCTGACCAAAGCATGAATGGTCGATTTTGTAACGCCATATACCAACGAGACCGAATGCGGTTGAATACCCATCAATGAACCGGTAAATACGACTGACGCCCCTGCGTGGAAACGGGCCAGACATTTTTGCATAAAAAAAACAGGAAAATGAACATTGGCATCGAAGACATTTTTCCAGACAGCCATATCCATCTCCCCAAAAGCAGTACGATCTGTAAGACCTGCATTGAAAACAACAGCATCGAGAAACAAATCGTGTTCCATCAAATAATCAAAAACCGTGTCAATAGACGATAAATCAGATACATCAGCCTGACAAACAGTCACCTTACCACTGGATTTACTCCTTAACAATTCGGCTGATTCAGTTGCCGCTTTCGTATCATTGGAGTAGGTCAGAATCACATCAAAACCTTCGCGAAGCAACCTTTGGGCCACTGCAAATCCAATACCTTTCGTTCCACCGGTTATCAATGCCAGTTTTCCCATACTTAATCCTCCTTTACACTAAGAGGTTTAGCTTTTCGCTCTTCGTGCAAATGAGCATTGTATGTTTCGTAAATTGATTTTTTGAGACCCGAGGAAGAGACGCCGTTCCCGTAAGGGAAATAAAAGACATCAACACCCAAATCCTGCAAGTAGTCGTATTTTCCATACCAATCATCGCCAACCACAAAGGCATCGATATGCAGTTTTTTCACAATTTCGGAATGGTCGAGAGTATGCTGAGGGATAACGATATCGGGAGCTTTGAGAGCTTCAATAATTTGAAGCCTTTCGGTAAATGGTATGGCAGGCTTATCTTTGTAAGACATCACCAGTTCGTCTGTACTCACACCTACAATCAGCAAATCGCCGAGGCTACGAGCATAGTTTATCATTCTCAAATGATTGTAATGAAACATATCAAACGTACCTGAGGTATAGACAACTGTTTTTTCTTTAAACATATTACTCTTATTTTATTGGGGTTGAGAGATGCTATTTCATTTGCCTTTGGCACTTCCGGTTCAAATAGAACCAGTGAGTTTGACCACTGTGGTAGAACGCACCGGATCGTTTGTTATTATAGTTAATCTTTCGTTTAATGCAGTGCGCAGGCGGGTGGGTTGAAGCGTTACTGTAACCTGAACAGATTTACCCGGAGCAACACTCATCCGGTCTGCTTTGGCCGAAACAAAAGGTGCCGGTGATGATATTTTACGGATATGGAGGGTAGATTTTCCTTTGTTTGTAAGAGAAAAAGACTCCATTTTCTTTTCTCCCGATTTAATTGTTCCAAAATCCAGTGAAAAGGCAGAAAGCTCCAGCACCGGTGCCTGCTCGCGCTGCTGGGGTGTCCAGGCCGAAAAATCCTCAAAGAGATTGGCACTGATTGTCAGTTTTTTATCACTTGCTATTCGTTTCTCATTGTTGAGCAATACAAAAATATCATCTATACGCACGCCCCAGTCTTTGATTGCACTTCCTTTGTACACGACCTGGATAGTTGCCTTTGTGAGTGGCGGTATGGGTTGAGGCGTAATGCTCAGAGAGAGGTGAGAAGGCACTCTGTCGAAACGCACCAGAAGAGGTTCTGCTCCGTCATTGTAAACATCAATAACATCCGTTTTTGAACCTTTATTTGACACATCATAAAAGGGAAGATTGATGTTTTTGAGTTTTAATTTACCGATAGAATAGGGATATGAATCTGTGGTTTTGGCAGTTTTGGCCTGTACAATACCTTTAATTGTAAGAATTACATTGCCGTCTTTTGAATTACTCTTAACCGTAATTGTTTTTTCGAACTGATAGGGACGCCCGCTTGCATTGTAGGTTACCTTAATTGTACCGGATTTGCCGGGTGCAACCGGATTCATTGTCCATTCGGGCGATGTACAGCCACAGGATGGTTTTACATCGTTTACGACCAAAGGAGCATTTCCCTTGTTTGTAAAAGTAAAGGTATGCGAAACAAACCCTTCTGACTCTGAAAATGTACCAAAATCATAAACTGTTTCTTTAAACTCAATAATTGCATTGCCCTGAGCAAATACAGATACAGCTGTCAGGCAAAAAATCAGCCACAAATTAAACTTTTTCATTGTCTAAATCTTTTAGAACTATTATAAAATAAAAAGATCATCTCTCTAATATTCAAGCTTCTATTTTCACTTTCAGCCCAAAGGCTCAAATAACAAACGACAAAAGTATAAAAATTGATACAAACAGCGGCATATTCCACTGCTTTTTTCTCCATTTTAAAGGCATTAGCCATTCAAACAGAGAGTTAGTTGCAACATGCAGCTCAACGGGTAGTTACAACTATTCTTCCGCCCGACGAATGCGCGACAAACTGAGGCGCATAGAGGCATTGAATGGTGGCAGGACCGCTACTGTAACGTCCTTCCCGGGTTACCCATGCCGGATATTCGAGCACGAAAGTTCCTTTGGGCAGATGTTCGATAAAAAACTGTGTTGAGGCATCCTTGGTCTCCTGATAGTAATAGAACGACTCGCCGGCTTTGAAAGCCGAGATTTGCTCCACCGGCTCTAAGCAGGCCGAACGCAGATCTTTGAGGTGCACAAAATCGAGTGCCTGACTGTTTTTGATAACCAACCGGACAACCACCTTCTGCCCAACGGTCAAAGGAAATGCGTCGGTTACAGGTGCCAGCCTCCGCTGATTGTTTTCGGTCTGTTCGACAAAGAGTGTTTTCTGCACAGACAACAATCCGCTGTTTGCCTCTTTAATATCATCCATTTTTTGAAAATACTGGTTGTATACAGCTCCCCAGGCCATTCCGGCTGTGGTTTTATTGAAAGCAATCTTTCTACCCGAAGCTGTCAGTTCTGCTAGCTGCACATCGACTTTGTATTCGAAAACAGGAGACGAAGTTTCGGATTTAAACAACAGTTTATCGCCGGCTTTGACCGTCACCTCGGGTTTTTCGGCCAACAGGTTATCTCCTCTACGCAACAAGGCATAAATTGCATCAATCGTTTCGGGCAACGTGCTCCATTGCCGGGTCTGCTTTTGTTTCAGCAACCAGAGCTTCATTTGCTCAACTGCGCGCTGTTCGGTTCCAATATTGTCCATAGCTTCGAGAATGGCCGTATGCGTGCCAAGCGAGGTTCGGCCAAAGCGATAATCCGCTTTGAGAGAGGGAAAAAAGAGCCCCGACTCAGGCTGTGTAACAGCAAACTCTTTGATTGAGCTGAGCACTTTATTGGCCATCTGAATGCTGTTTCGGTTGAGCATCCACTGCATGGTTAATGCCTTTTCGTGCAAAGCAGCATTCGGCCACTGCCTTTCGGCCACAGTTTCGTAGAAGCGATAGGCCTCCACAGCGCCGTTCGCAACGGGTATTTGCTTGTAGAAAGAACGGGTGTACAACGTTTGCAATTGCTCAAACGAGAGAGATTCGAGCGACTGCCAGTTGGCACGGTTCTTTTTGAGCGAGGCAAAAGCTTCGGCGGTTTGGTTGTCCAGATAATGAACAGCCTTCTGAATCATCTCTGTCTGATTGTCGGGTTGCACTACCCGCATAGCTTGCAGTCGCGCCAGTTGCATCAAAACAAATCGGGTGAGCCATTCGCTCTCGCGCATTCCGGCAAACCAGGCAAATCCGCCCGAGGGAAGTTGCAGCTCCCTGAGTTTTCGGTAAGCATTTTGAGCAAACGACTCCGATTTTTGCACATCGAGCAGTTGACTCAGACGGTTTATCCGGTCAGTTTCGCTTCGAGCTTCGCTTACCCAGGGGGTCTGATCGAGTAAAACAGACTTCAATGCCCCATTCTTGTCGAGAGGCGATTTGGATTGCTCTGCCACTGTATTTGTTTGCGAAGACATTTTCAGATAACGGCTTACCGCCGGCTGTGTGCGGGCAATGTGAGCAGAAACGGTATGTACATAATAAGAGGTGAGCCACGACACGAGATCCTTAGACTCCGGCTGCGCCACCACTGGCAATGCCTGCACGGCATACCACGCCGGATTTGCCACCAGCTCCACCGAAGTCCGGTAGGGCGTCTGGCCCTTCGAAAGCACCGGAAGCTGGACTATTTTCTGTTCGTGCGTATTGAGATATACGGGTGTTGCCTCCGTTACCAACTGTTTGTCTGACAAAACAGGCAACGCCCGCTCCTCGCCATCGCTGAACTGAGGAGTTTCGGCCACAAACCGGCAGCCGGTCACATCTTCACCATCGGGAACATGAAACAACCACGACACCGTAGTGCTGCTGTTGGCTGCCGCTGTGAAACTGCGCTCAGGCTGCTTATCGCCGGCAAGTGATTTTCCTGAGAAAAGGCTAAAGAACTCTACCCGTGCACGACCGGCGACGGGCTTTTCGGTAAGATTAGAAACACGGGCAGTGATAACGACTGTATCTCCCCTTCGCACAAAACGTGGCAGGAAAGGCTCAATCATCAGCTCCTTGCGGGCGACCACACGCTCCTGTATGAGGATATGCCGCAAATCCTTCGTGTGTGCACGCCCCACAAACTGCCACTCGGTCAGGTTTTCGGGCAACGTGAAGCGCATAGAAATCTTACCCTCTCTGTCGCTCTGCAGCTGAGGGAAGAAGAAGGCCGTTTCGGTAAAATTCTCGCGCAGGGGAAAAGGTTTCGACCCGGATTCCGGATTGGATGGCGGTGTTTCGTTTTTCTGCACACCATAAGCTACCACCGTTTCCCGCAGTACGGGAGAAGAAACATCATCCAATGCAATGGAACCCAAAACGGCTGATTTCGTTTTCACACCCCGTACATAATATTCAGGGTGATAACTCTGAAACCCAATCTGTAAAGCAATCCGGTCGAATTGAAATTCGCGCAGCGTAATCTCTTTCTGACGGAAATTCTGATACCCGTATGCATCCGAAAATGATTCTCCCCTGCTTACCCAGGGGGAAACAGGTGCGGTTTTGAGCGTATGAAAATCAAACTGCGGGGTAAACTTTTTTATCCGGTCGAGAGACAAGTCATACATCTGTGCCATCAGCTCAGCCTTCAACGGATAGTTGGTGTGGTCGAGCAGAGTGAGTTTCCACTCCTCTTTTTGGCCGGGTATCAGCTTGCTCCGGAAGGTATCCCACCGGTAGCTGATTTTCCGTTCCTGATCTTTCTGTGTTGCCTGCACGGTTTCGCTGTAATATTTTCCGTTGCAGAAAAATGAGAATACGATGGATATCGACTTTCCGTATTGCGACAAAAAGGGCACCACCACACGTCGTACATTATTATTGATGTTGAGCCATTTGCGGTCAACCAGCATTTTATCGTCATATACCTCAAACAGCACACGAATATCCGCCGATGAACCGAACAAAATCACCGCAGGTTCGCCCACCCGGCATTCGGTAGTGGCATCGTATCGCCAAAGATAGGTGGTAACCGGTGGTTGCTTTTCGTAGAAATGGAAAAGCGTAAAACGATTCTCCTCCACCACAGTCCGGCCCTGGTCGTCTTTGCTTTCCAACACCAGCAAATAGTCACCCGACACGAGGGGCGACCATTTATCTATATTCACCGCTTTGCCGGTCTCAAATTCTCCCGACAGGGCAGGTTTCTCTTCACGTACAGCTTTTTCCTGATTATCCAGCTCGGCCAGCGACTGATCTTTGTAGCGGTAAAGCTTGTAGGTGCCCCGGGCTACAACCGGTTTCCCATTCAGATTTTCGGCTTTGATGATTAATTCGGGCAAATGCTCCCGGTCCACTTTGTCGGGCAAACCGGACTTCAGCACCATAGAGACATCGCCCACGGCAATGCGGTAACTCTCCTCGTGAGTTTCGCCAGTGGCATCGGTAATCTCTACCTTTACCTGATAACTATATGCTGTATAGGGGGAGATGCGGGAACGGCTCTCCTCCTTCTGCGGAACAAAAGAGATGACAAACGCTCCTTTATCGTTGGTAGTAGTACGACCCGAAGCCACTATTTTTTGGGACGAATGAAAAGAGCGAAACAACCAGTGAGATTGCCGGATGACGCTGTATCTTACCTCCCGGCCAGTCAGTTTCAGGCCCGAAAAGGTTTCTGCAACTCCATTTACCATTACTTTATCGCCAAACTGATAGCTCTTCTCTTCGCCGGAGAGGTCGATGCGAAATGAAGGCAGCTTGTATTCCGAAACGGTAAACGACAGGAATGCGCCATTTCCCTCCGTACGCAGGGCATACTCCCCGTTGAGCAGGTTATGCGGCAGTGTGAAGCTGCCGGCAGCAGAGCCAAACGCATTGGTCACCAAACGTTTCTCTTCCAGCACTTTGTTATTCATCATCTCATAGAGTATCACCTTTACAGGCTTGTTTTCCATCACCTCCTCACCCCTGTCGAGCGAGCTCCGGTAGGCTATCAACTTGAAGAAAACCTCCTGACCGGGCCGGTAAATCACTCTGTCTGTATAAAGTTCTTCGCGAGTCATCTCCCTCTGCGGGGTATAGATGCGTCCGACATAAGGTAGAGTTCCAATAGGTGAATAGGTATCTTTTCCGGCAACTATCCGGTAACTGGCGTTGTTTCTATCGGATTCACATTCGGTGAGCCCATCTTTATTTACCATAGTTGTGCCGGTCTCGGTATATTTATCGGAAGCATATTTCAGCCAGATAATGCGTGCTCCCGGCACCGGCTGTCCGGTTTTGAAATCAGCCACAAAGAGCGATAGTTTTCCGTTAGCACTCCGGCTGACAGAGGCCAACCGGCTCACTACAAACAGCATTCGCACCGTATCTCCCTTTGCTTCGTCGGAGGCACCTTCTGCCTCCAGCATATAGTCTCCGGGCTGAAATGCGGGTATCGTAATAGTAGTATCAGATTCCAGATAAGGGGCTTTTTTGCCCAAATCGACAGTCTGACCGGTTACCAGAGTTTTGTTTTTGAGTTGCAAAGCCGGTATATTCAGGTTGCCATTGAGCGGATTATTCAGCGAATAGAAACGCAATGCCACTTTCTGCATATTTTTGTAAGATAGGGTTATGCGCCCCTTCTCTCCGGGATAGAACTGATGCGGCCCACGCAGACTCAAATGCGGATATTTGATCTGTGCCATTAGTTGCTCAATTATTCCGATTCTTTCGTAAGTCGGATAGAGCGCCAATGCTTCGCGACAAACAGCCAATGCCTTTTCGTAGTCAGGATTCTCATTGTCAATATAAAACCGGGCTAAGTTATAATCTATTTCCACCGACAGGGGCAGATTGCGAAAACTCTTTTGCAAGGCCAGAAAAGCCGCCTCCGTATCAGCTGCGTTGTTGGCCCGACTACTCTGAAAATCAATTCGGGCAAGCTCACTCATCAGCAGTGCTTCCCGGTTGTTCTGCGCGCTATTCACAGCCTTCAAATCGTCATAAATGGCTATTATCAATGAGGTTCGTCCTTTGTCGGACTCCATGCTCAACAGACCTATAGCCCTGAAAGCCAGAAACGAAAAGAGCGACTGTCGAAAACGGGGCGAATCCACCCCTTTCTCCAGCAAAATACCGTATCTGTCTGCCGGAATCAGAGATAACGCCTCCCGGTTTTCCAGCGACTGCATTACATGGTTTTTCTCTGTCTCTTTAAACATATCGATGCTCCACAAATCTATATCCGGATTATTCTCCTGCACAAGCGGGGTACGTTTTCCGATATCGGATCTGCGGCTCCGGTAGTAATCTCCATACATATCGCCCAGCACAGAGTGCAGCATGGCAGCAAAGGCGACATCCTTTTTGTAGCGGTTCAGTAACGACTCGCCTTCGGCAAAAACAGACTTCGCACTATCGGGTGAAATGGCAATCCGGCTTTTTGCCTTATACATCCAGGCTTTGAGCAACACCGGCATATTTTGCTCTTTGGCGGCTTTGGCCATTATCTGCTCTGTCTCTTTCACGACCGAGGCCGGAAGACTCTCTTTCTCAAACTGTTCGATGTTCTTCCAGTTGCGGGAATAGTCCTGTACACTCTGCGCTACAGCCATAAATCCCAACACGCAGACCAACCAAATACCACAAATTGTTGCTTTTTTCATATCATATATTATTTATCCGGAATACCTTGCTCCGGAAATTGATCAAACTCCCCGGTTTTACATCTGTATAAACCATTTTCTCTTCTGTTTAGTTTAAACGAAGAAACGCATATTTTCTTTTATGAGCCCGATAACAATTATTACAAACGACTGTATTTCAAATAAATACAAAAACACACCATTTCCCTGAAAGAGAAACAGGCAGGCTTCAGTAGTATTATTCAAAAAAACAGGTAAAACAAAAAAGCGGAACCCAGATAGTTATAAACAGCTGCGTTCCGCTTAATCCATTCTACGGCAATCTCTTTTTCCAGACCGATATTTCGGAAGTCAGCACCTCCTGTCGGCGCGACGATATCCGCCTGATGAGTGGCACATTCTCCACATCCCCCACAGGCAGGAAGTTTTTCTCCAGAATCTCTTTTATACCCTCAAACGAGGTAACAGGCTCGCCGTCGCGCTTGAATCCGCCCGGACGGTTTTCCACCGCCGACCGCTCATCGAGCCACTCGTAAGCCGAAGCAATCACCAGCACACCTTCCGGATTGAGTCTGTCCGCAATCTTTTCGAGAAAAGCAACCGGATTGATCAACTCCTCCAACAGATGAGAGGCCACAATCAGGTCGTAGCCGGTGTATATTGGTTTGATATTATCCGCATTATCCTGCATAAACAGAATTTTATCCCGCCCCGACTCCAAACCAAAGTCAGTGAGCAACACATCGCGGTAAATCAGCAAATCGCCCTCGTCTTTTATCTGATAACGAATAAAACCACGCTCCTGCATCCCCACAGCCATGCGCACAAACCGCGCCGAAAAGTCCAATGCCGTCACCCGGTCTGCCCATTGAGCCATTTCAAAGGCCAGGCGGCCGGTGTTGCTGTTGAGGTCGAGCACATTTTTCTGTTCTCTGTTGCGCATACACTCTTTGGCAATAGCTGCCAGTCGTTGCATCAGCAATCCATTCTGCCCCGCCAGCTCGCCCCAGTCGGCTTCGCAGGCCAGCGTTACCTCTGCATCTGTTTCGTAGGCATCTTCGTGTATCACGGGTTCCACATCCGACTCCACAATCCGGAATCCGGCATGTTGATAGAAATGTCTTCTGAAGGCATATCTCGATTGCAAAGTGGCTTCGTTTCCGGTCGAAATCCACGAACCGCCTTTTATCAGATTGTGTTTCCCATCGAAGGTCGGGGTCGAGAAATCGTCGTACATCGGATGCACCTTAAATCCCGGGAATCCGGTTATCGGCGTCTCTGTCCATTGCCACACATTGCCCAGAATATCGAAAAAATCACCGAATGCGAACTGATCCACCGGACACGGCGATGCAAAATGTTCCAGATTGATATTGCCCGGCGCGACTGTCCAGGCCAACTGATCGGGCACGTTACAATGCTCCGCTATTCTCACCCATTCGGCCTCGGTTGGCAGCCGGAATGGTTTTCCGCTCTTCTCTTTGCGGTAATTGCAATAGGCTTTGGCCTCCAGATAATTGACCTCTACCGGCCAGTTCCAGGGCATATCTATCTCTTCGGCCATCAGTCGCAAACGATAAACGCCATTCTCTTTCCGCCAAAACAGCGGCATTATCGATTGCCTGAAGTTGCGCCATCGCCACCCCTCTTCGGTCCAGTATCTCTCGGTTTCGTACCCTTTTTCTTCTACAAATGCAAGATATTCGCCATTCGAAATCAGGAACTTTGAGGCCTGAAATCCGGTTACCTCTTCGCTGTATTGTCCATATTCATTGTCCCAACCATACAGGGGCGAATCCACTTTTTTACCCATTGTCACCACGCCACCCGGCACCGGCAGAAGTTCGTTTCGGGGTGCATCGCCACGGCTCGCGCACAACACGCCAAACACTCCGCTCCGCACCTCTTCCAGCGGAAGCTGACGTATCAGCACCGACGAGGTTTCCAGATGTATCCGCTCGTGCTCAATTCCCATCATTATCAACCAGAAAGGGCTCTCCCACCCGATAGGCATTGCCAGCGTCAACTCACTTATCAGCCTCACCACCAATACCTTCACCTCATCGCGATAGGCACGCACAGCATCCACCTCAGGCCAGTCGTAGTGACGGTTATTCAGGTCGTCCCAGCTCATTTCATCTACCCCAATGGCAAACAAAGATTCAAATACGGGATTGATGCGGGCTGATATTATCTTTGCCAAAAATAACTTATTGACAAAAAAAGCGGCTGTGTGCCCCAGATAGAAAAGCAGGATATGACGCAATGGGTCTCCCCGCATATAAAAGGTTTCATCACGCTTCAGCACCGAATACAACTTCTCGTCTACCTCCCACGTTTTCAGAAAATAGGATAAAATCTCCTCCCGCTTGCCATTTGGCTCACCCTGCCTCAGGTCTATAGTTTTACACACCAGTCTGTTCATTACTTAAATATTCTTTTGTAAATTTTAAAGGGTGCAAGTTACAAAATATTTTTTCACACCGTTTGCGGCAGTCGTTTTTTTTCTCTATCTTTCCGCTCAAATACAAATATTGCAAATGGAATCTACCAGACTCAACAAGTTTATCAGCGAAAGTGGCGTATGCTCCCGGCGCGAAGCCGACAAATATATAGAAATGGGACAAGTCCTCATCAACGGACGAAAAGCTAAAATCGGCGATCAGGTAACCCGCCGCGACAAAGTCATTGTCAATGGCCGGCTTATCGAAGCCAAACAGGAGTCCGATTTCATCTTCCTCGCCTTCAACAAACCTGTGGGCATTGTCAGCACCACCGAAATTGGCGTAAAAGACAGCATCATCGACTTTATCGGGTTTCCCGAACGTATTTTCCCCATTGGCCGCCTCGACAAAGATTCGCAGGGTCTCATTTTCCTTACCAACAACGGCGACATAGTCAACAAAATACTCCGTGCAGGCAATCACCACGAAAAAGAGTACCTCGTCACGGTGGACAAACCCATCACCGACGACTTCATTCATCGCATGGGTAGTGGCGTACCCATTCTGGGCGAAATGACCAAGAAATGTTTCGTCGCCAAAGAATCAGAGTTCGTCTTTCGCATTATCCTCATCCAGGGCCTCAACCGCCAGATACGCCGCATGTGCGAACATTTTGGCTACGATGTGGTGAAACTCGAACGCATCCGCATCATGAATATCACCCTCAAAGGCCTCGCCACCGGCGATTGGCGCATACTCGAAGAGGCAGAATACAAATCGATACAGGAGGCAGTCCGACAATCATCCTCCACCGAAGAGGCTTCGAAAGGCGTAAAAGCCCAAACCCGTACCATATCCCGGCAAATGGCTGCCACAACACCAAAACCGGTCAAACAATCGGCCCCCAAACCCGTCAACCCCAAAGCCCGCGAGCTGCGCCGCAAAGAAAAACCGGCCGCACCCAAAACATTTGGCCGCAGCCAGGGGAGACGGAAATAGTGGGAAATGGTGGCGCCAGGTGCAAGTCCCGGCATATATTCCTATACTATTTGCAATTGAAGCAGCATTAAGAATCCTTCGAAAACAAGCAACTTATTCGAAAAAATCGTCTCATCTGGCATTAAAACAGAAAACTTTCAAGCAAAACGTATTGTTTTAAGAGAAATATTCGTTTTATTTGCACAATAAAAAAAAAGACAGACGTATGCTAATAAGATTTGTCACCAATAACTTTTTATCGTTCGATCAGGAACGGGAGTTCAATATGCTGGCTGGAGATTTCCGGATACATAAAGAACATGTGTATAACGTCGGGAAACTGAGCGTATTGAAATCTGCTGCCATATACGGGGCTAATGGTGCCGGCAAATCGAATCTGATAAAAGCTATTGATTTTTTTCAGCAAATGGTAAAAGACGGTTCAGTGCGAAAATCTGTAAACGAAAAGAAATTCAAACTCAACAAATCCAATTTAGAAAAGCCCATTGAGTTTGAAATCGAATTTTCACTTGGTGAGAAAATCTATGCCTACGGACTAAGCGTTAACGGCTCAGTTGTAACGCAGGAGTGGCTGGTTGAGTCAGGAATAACCAAAGAAGATAAAATTATCTTTGAAAGAGAAACAACCCTAAAATCCGGAAAATCAAAAGTTACTTTTGCCGGAGCTTACAGCAAAACGCCTAAACAAAAAGTTTTAATTGAACTTTTAGAGGAAAATTTATTAGAGGCTTCTGATTTGGTCATTGGCAAAACAAAAGAATTAAAAATTGAATTGCTCGACTCTGTCCGATCCTATCTTGAAAAAAAAGTGGTTATAATTTATCCTCAAAGCAAATTTCAAAATTTAACACCAACTCTGAGTAACTCAAAACGCTTTACACGGTTTGCAAATGACCTTTTGCAGTGCTTCGATACAGGTGTATCCGAACTATCAGTAGAAAATACAGATATTCATAATTTCTTCGGAAAAGAAGATGAGAAAATTAAAGATGAACTTATAGAGATAACAGATTCAGGCAAGACGGTATTGTACGATCATCAGGGTAGTTTGGTATTGATAGCAAAGAAAGATGGTCAATATCTGGTACAAAAAACAATTTCGCAACACAATGACATCGATGGTAAAGCGGTTAAATTTGATCTGTTTGAAGAATCAGATGGTACCAGAAGATTACTGGATATAATTCCTGCATTCGACGGAATTCTACAATCCGACGTAACATTCATTATCGACGAAATAGACCAAAGCCTGCATCCGGCTCTTCTGAAGACTTTGATTCAAAAAATAATGTCTGACAACAGTACACAGGGGCAGTTTATTTTCAGTACACACGAATCAAACTTATTGAATTTAGACATATTTCGTCCGGACGAAATATGGTTTGTGGAAAAAGACCGCAAAACCGGAGGTTCTCAGCTTTATTCCCTAAGCGAATTCAAGCCCCGCAATGATTTGGATATTCAAAAAGGTTATCTGAAAGGTCGATTTGGTTCAATCCCTTTTCTGGCAAGCTTAAATGATTTAAACTGGCATAACTATGATGCGGAAGAAAAGGGGGTATAAAAGAGAGACTCCGCAAGAGCTGGTACGTGATTACAGATTATTTGCCATTGTCTGCGAAGGAAGCCAACGTGAACCAGGTTACTTCTCTCTGTTTCAATATTTATCACCACGAATTGCGGTTGATATTATCGAGGAGAAAGTAAATAGCAGTGAACTGGAAGCCCGTAAATCAAAAAAATCGGCACCACGTTGGTTGGTTGACAGAGCTATGCTATATATCGAAAAAGAAGGATTACACGAAGATGACTCTCTTTGGTTTGTCATGGATATTGACCGCTGGCCGACAGAACAATTACACGAAATTTCGCAACATTGTGCCGAACACCCCAACTGGCACGTAGTGCTTAGCAATCCCTGCTTTGAAGTTTGGTTGTGTTATCATCAGCTAGCCGGACTTGCGGGTCTAAACGCGACCAGCAGCCAAGAGTTTAAAACTCTTCTGGATAAACTGGATAAAGGAGGCTATCATCCTCTAAAATATATTCCTTTGATAAAGAGTGCTATCTCAAACGCCAAAGCAATGGATTCAAATCCTGAATCTGATTTTCCTGAATTCAAAGAGACAAAAGTATATCAATTGGGTGAATCATTATTAACCGTTGCCGGCATCAATGCATACGACGACTTTATCAGAAATACAATCCCTGAATTAATTAAAAATCACAACAAGAAAACACAAATAAAAGCTACACAACGTAAAATATACAGGAAGAAAAAAGAATAAACAGTGGTCGAGGCAAAACAACATGGAGATTGGGAGGCGATTTTAACACCCTAACGCGTTACACATCCGGAGATTATACCTATTTTTGCAGCCATCTCTCTTTATTTATTCAACATTCTCATGAAAACACAACTTTCTCTCATTCTGATTTCTCTGCTCATGCACTTCTCACTAAACGCCGCCCAGCTGGCCTTTCCCGGCGCAGAAGGATTTGGCCGCTTCGCCAAAGGCGGACGGGGAGGCGCAATCTACCACGTAACTAACCTCAACGACTCCGGCACCGGCTCATTCCGCGATGCTGTCAGCAGCCCCAACCGCATTATCATATTTGATGTCGGTGGCGTCATTAAAATTTTATCTCCCATCACAGTCTCCTCATACCTTACTATTGCAGGCGAAACAGCTCCCGGAGATGGTATCTGCATCTATGGCAACGCAATTGCTTTTGGCGGCGCCAAACACACCATTGTTCGGTATATCCGATTCAGAATGGGCGTAATCGGCAAAGATGGCGGCGATGCTGTGGGGATATCAAACGGTATAAACCTCATATTCGACCACGTCTCTATCTCGTGGGGACGGGATGGCACACTCGATATGAACCGCTACAGCACTCAGACGCTCGACAGTATAACTTTTCAGGATTGTATCATTTCGCACGGACTGCAACCCCACTCTACCGGCGGCCTTATGCAGACCAACGGCCATTTTAGTGTACTTCGCACTCTCTACATCAACAACTGGACCCGCAATCCCAAGCAGTCCTGCAACCATCAATATGTGAACAATGTGGTATACAACTGGGGGGCCTCGTGCTACAACTTCGGCGGCGGCACATCGTTCAATACCTATTCCAATGTCACCAACAACTATTTCATCTGTGGCGTGGGAGGCACACGCGATGGCATTGTAGGCGGAGACTCCACCGTATATGCCTATTTCAAGGGCAATTACTTCGACAAAAACCGCAACGGAATCCTCGACGGTGTGGAATTCACCAACTATTCGACCTCTTTACACCGCCTTTCAGCTCCCAACAATTACCCTCCGCTGAATAAAGAAATGACCGCCAAAGAGGCATACTACAGCATTATAGCCAATGCCGGAGCCTCTTTGCACCGCGACGAAGTGGATAAAAACCTGATGCTCGACCTTCAATCATTAGGCCCCAAGGGCTATTTCATCACAAAAGAAGATACACTGCCCACCAAAGGGCCGGGTATTCTCAAAGGAGGTACTCCGCCAACCGATACCGACAGAGACGGAATGCCCGACCAATGGGAAATACAGCACGGCTTAAACTACAGAAGCGCGGCTGATGCCATGAAAGACGCCGATGGCGACGGATATGCAAATCTCGAAAATTACATCCACAGCATCTCCAATCCGATAGCTAGTGCAATACAAACCCGGCCATGTAATGCGGACATCAGCATCTATCCCAATCCGGTGACAGATAAACTGCACATCAATCTGCCCGAATCTGCACTCCCCTGCTCCATTCAACTGACGGATGCTTCGGGCGCATTGCTGAAGCAACTATCTATAAATCAAACTCAAACAATTGTGGATATGCAAAACTACAAATCGGGTATCTACCTCTTATCAGTAAACAACAAAAATTTGATCTGGACAAAAAAGGTGGTGAGATAGACCGTCTGCCTCACCCTATTGCACCGATAAAACCGGATAGCTACAGAGAAAACACTACATATCCTCCAGAGACAACCCTCTGTAATCGACAGTGTAATTGATCAGTTCGTTTTTGATGCTCAGCGTTTTCTCCCGAAGCATCGACAGACTGATCTTTTTCCGGTTTCGTTTCACCTCTACTACAATTGCACTTTTTCGGAGAGCATCTATTGCGATAATATCTATCTCGTTTTGACCTTTCTTGTCCCAAAAACCACCGATGTGTGTTAATTCTTCCTCCTGAGAAATCTTGTCGAAGAAATAACGCTCCAGCATCAATCCACTAAACTGATCGTAGTTTTGTAAAATATACTCCTTTATTTTCTCATTTCTGCCCAGCTCTATCAGTTGTTGGTTCGGGTATATAAACCGAAACCAGAACAAAAGAAAGTTATCATTCAGACTCCACCGGATATTCCGCCCCTCGGGTTTCGAAAACAGAGGTTTATTCTTTTTTACCAACGAGTATTCCATCTCTAAATTGGCGAGATAGGTGCCTGTATTTTTACAAATAACAGAGTCAATCTCCGCCTGAGTGGTTTTGCCACTGGCAATTAGCTGAATAATAGAAAAATAGGTTCCGTAATCTCGCCCAAACTCCGAAATCAGCAAATCTCTTCCCTCACTCAAAAACGGAGAGTCTGGCCGTACTACATAATCTATCATTTGATCTTTGGTAAATGCACCGGCCTCCATCAGCAGGGCAATGTATTTGGCAACACCTCCGGTAATCATATACAAACACAACAGATCTTCGGCATTAAACCCGGGGTGATAATCGGATAATATCTCTTTGATGGTTTTAATGGAAAAAGATCGAACTCTCATTCTTGAATCAGCGCGGCCAAAGAGGGGTTCTTTTTCGTTTTCAAATATCCTTTTCATCATCGAATAGATCGAACCACAGGCAATCAGATTCATTCGCGAACCTTCTTTGTAACGATCCCACAAATCCTGCATTTCGCTGAATATAGATTTATTTACCCGCTCAAGCTCCTGAAACTCATCTATTATCAGGGTAAAGGGCTGGCGGACAGAAAACAGAAGCAATTGCTCAAATAAGGTACGAAAATCACCTACCTGACCAAATATCTGAAGGCCAAGAGACTCTTCTGCCTCTTTTTGAAATTGCGCACACAACAATTGCTCGTTTTTGCGCGATACAAACAGATATAAATACCGGCCCGACTGCACAGACCTCATCAATAGCGCAGTCTTGCCAATTCGACGCCGACCAACAACCGCAGTAAAACAGGCGCCTCTCTCCGATTGCATCCGGGTACGGTTGAGGATCTCCAACTCCGCTTCTCTGTTGTAGAATTTCATATTGATTTTAATTTAATGGCCATTAAATTAATAGCCATTACAAAATTAATCATAATTCCGGAATGGCCAAACATTGAACTCTGAATTCCTGACCAGCCAAAAATCTATTTAAAACTCAGTGCAACTCATCTTATCTCATTTTTCAACTCAGTGTAAATTATATTTCAAAATGCGTAATAATGAGTTTAAAGAAAAAATAAATTACACTGAGTAAAGATGAGGCTTCACTGAGCAAAGATGAGATTTCACCACCCCTTCCGATACAAATTCACCCAACGGAACATAAGCTATTAAAGGGCTCATATCCGAAGCGTTTGGGGTAGCCGGAAAAATCAGTTAAAATATACCCGATTGGGTATAATCAATAAAAAAACCAAGTATATTTGCACCCGATAGGGTATAGATTTGGTGAATTTCATTAAAGATATACCTTATCGGGTATATTTTATGCAAAGCAATTCGATATGGAACTTTCGTTATTTATCAAAGAGAAACGCAAACAAACCAACCTGACGCAACAGGACTTAGCCGAAAAAGCAGGTGTGGGTTTGCGGTTTATCCGTGAAATTGAGCAAGGAAAAACAACCTTACGATTGGATAAAGTGAATCAGGTGTTGCGATTGTTTGGACATGAAATGACGCCTACCGAAATGAACCGCGAAAAATTAATCAATCATGAAGCAAGGTGAGGTTAAGCTCACATTTACAGGTGACTCCGAGTCTCCCTGTGAATATAACGGATGGGAAGCAATTTATCAGGTAAGTTCGAGAAAGGTGTCTTCAAGTTTTACGTTAAAATTTATCTCTGCTTTTAATGCTTTGAAAACTTTAATAATCGTGTCGATTTTTGCACTATTAGCACTACTTTCAAGTTTTGATATTTGTGCTTTTTGCACGCCTACCAATTTTCCCAATTCCTCTTGTGTCAAATGACGCTCTTGTCTTGCTAATTTAATCATTTTGCCTAAAACATCCATTCTCAATTCATATTCGTACTCTTCCCGTTCTCTTGTCCCGGGTTTTCCGATATATCTGTCTTTCATTTCTGAAAGACTTTTTGTTTTTATTTCTTTAGTTGCCATTTTTCTTACTTTTTTTGTTCGTGGTTGAAATACTTGTCTCTAATTCGCTCTGCCCGTTCAATTTCATTACCCGGAACTTTATCCACTTTTTTCACGAAACCATGAGTTGCTATAACGAATGTATTTTTGTTGTCTGTCTTGTCCCAAAAAGCGAGCAACCTGATTTGAAGTCCGCCATAATTTGTCCGAAATTACCAAATGTCATTTTGAAGTTTTTTAAAAAGCCTTGGGTCATTCGTTTGTTCTGCAAGATCAATGTTGTAAATGATTTTTCGGGCTGCTTTTTGGTCTAGTTTGGCAACAAACTCGTCTGCCTCGTCTAAAAATCTGGTTTCAAAATATCTCATCGATTTCTCCTCAATATTATAACGCACAAAGATAGATAAAGTTTCGATATATGGAAACTTCATCTATCTATTCTTTTATAGCCTATACCCATTTTTTTCTTCCAGGACATTATATGCAGGGAAACCCGCGCCCATGCCATGGATTAAAACCCATGGCTACAAGATGTTCAGCAAGCTCATCTATCTGATATATAGCGATTTCATCTTCCATAGCAATTTTAATATTGAGTATAAAATTTCTGTAACTTATTTCATGGTTGCGAAATTCTTAAGGTTGCGGCACGGCGGATTCTTCTTTGCAAACTCAGACCTTCACGCATCATGTTTCGCGTCTACGCTTTCGTGCGTGATGAAAACAAGAGTCTGCGAAAAAACCTTCAATTACTTCCCAAAAGCAGTGAAATAACCCGGACCGCCGGATATCCCCACAAATATTGCGCAACCGATCCGACAAACATCACCTTTTTACGGGTTCATATCCGGATTGAGGGGGGAGTTATCATCATCAGATTGTATTACAAAACCTACCGGACGACGCGGTTTGGTGAGCAGTTTTCTGTCGGTGTGAAGCTCTGCAAGCGACTGGTTGATTAGTTCAATCTGCATACGGGTTTCTTCGTTTATATCGTTGTAGTCGGCAAAGACCTCTTCGATATAGAGCTTCAGTTCTTTGAGGTCCGATTGCAAAGTGCTTACCGTAGCCGGAGTATTTTGAGAAATTACATGTCGGATTGCAACAAAAGCTCTTATAATTGCAATATTTATTTGAATGGCTGTTTCACTTTTTAAAACACTTGACAGCATTGCGATTCCCTGCTCTGTAAATGCAAAAGGCATATATCGGGTACCTCCCCAACTTGAGGTCACAAATTGTGACCTCAAGTTATCAAATTCTAATTTTGTAAGCTGAAACATAAAGTCATCCGGGAAACGGCCTAAATTCCTTTTTACGGCCTGATTCATTACTTTCGTCTGAACCCCATACATTTCTGCCAAGTCAAAATCAAGCATGACTCTTTGGCCGCGAATTTCATATATTTTATACTGTATATCAGCTGGTTGTATTTGTACATTTTCGCTCATCCTGTAGTATTTAAAGAGATAAGGTGCAAAAGTAAGAATATTTTCATTGAAACCTAACAGGTTTTTGAAATCTGTTAGGTTTTTATAGGGAACGCGGTTTTATCGAATTAAGCGGATGTGAGTGGATTATTTGATAGCCGCCACCCAACAGCACCCACCGACGGAAGGTCATCTTTCTACGGGTTTAAATCCGGCGGGACGCGTCGTCCTATCCATCCCCCATGCCATGGATTAAAACCCGTGGCTACAAGATGATTCGTCCCTACGGGACTGCACTGCGGTTGTAGCGGGATACTGAAAGCTCCTCAATTTGACTCCACTACAAAAATCAAGTATAAAAAAATTAGCCCCAATGCGTTTCAATAACCCATCAGAGCTAATTCTGTAAATTCTATAATCCTGAAAATTATCTTCCATAGGTCGATGACCGTTGGTTCTGATTCAGACATTCTATTTGCAATCAGAAGAGATAAACTACCCCTCTTGCAGCCGCTTCGTTCGTCCCTCTCTCGCTTACAGCAAGAGGGGTAGTTTATCTCTTCTTCCTTATTCTACTTCCTTTTTTTCTCTCTCTCTTTAGCTCAAAGCCTCATACAGTGAACTACGGGACGAAGACCACCCGAAACCCTACAGAGTTGAAGTAGATGTCGAAGTACGGGTCGCGGTAATTGCGATCAGCAGAGCGACAGTAACGAGCGAAGTCGCCCCAGCCGCCACCACGAACCACACGGTCCGAGCCTGTAGCAGCACCCGTAGGGTTAGTCTGTGCCGTAGAGGGGTAGGTACCATACCAGTCGTTACACCACTCACACACATTGCCGTGCATATCATACAACCCCCAGGCATTGGCCGGATAGGTGCCTACGGTCTGCGTTTTACGCGGATAGGTGGTGTCGGTATAGTTGTAGGGATATCCCCATTCCCAATCGTAATTGGCTTGCAGACTGGTCAGGGTGTTACCCGTATTAAATGGTGAAGTCGTACCCGCCCGGCAGGCATACTCCCACTGTGCCTCGGTAGGCAAAGCACCGCCCGCGTAGGTTGCAAACTCCGCGGCACCATACCAGGTTACCCATATCACCGGTGCATTCTCGTAGCCGGCCACCGGCACCCACTTCGAATTGGTGTAGTGCAAACCCCAATCGTAACTACCACTGAGAGTAGTTTTACTATCAAATATCAATCTCTGCGTTTTATACACCGGTGCCGATGCCCAAATACCATCACTGCCAATACCTTTTGCATTCAGGAATGCCGCATACTGCGCATTGGTTATTTCATACTTGCTCATCCTGAAGGCACTCAGCGTTACTTCGTGTTGAGTTTCGACATATAGTCTATGCACTTCAGTAGCAGGGCTACCCATCATAAATGTTCCTGCAGGGATAGAGGCTACCGCAATATTACCTATCGGGGTGGACACATTTCCGCTGCTACCGGCAGCCTCACTACTCTCGTCATCCTTGCTACAGCCGGCAAACACTGCCGACAAAAATAACGATGCCATAAGTACAATCTTTAGTTGTTTCATCTTGTTGTTGTTTTAGGTGAATAAATTGTTTTTCGTACAAAAAAATCAAAAAACAATATAAAACACAAATGTTAAATCAGCGCATTAATCATATCCGGTAATATACAATCATATCCGGTGATATTTTGTCCATATTTGAACGAATTTTTACTCTACGTCTTTAGGTATCCTGATTTATTCACCCTGAATCTCTATAATTCACCTTTTACCAACCCTTCAAACACAACAAACCCCCACCAACCAGAGGTTGATGAGGGTTCTTAAAGAGGCGGCTACCTACTCACCCACTTTCGCAGTACCATCGGCGTTATCGGGCTTAACTTCTCTGTTCGGAATGGGAAGCAACACCCGGTTTTCGGCATCATACGACTCACTAAACATTGCGTTTAAATACTCTATCCACCTGGCTGGCGGATTATGGAGGCAGGTTGGTTCACTGCTACCGACATTCATCGGCAGCTTCAAGCTACGGAAAGAAGAGCGCCCGATTCGTTAGTAAGGAGCAATGCGTTCCAGAGTAGTCTTTTTTGATTCATATTTCCCCTTTCTTAATATAGATTAGAATAATTGCGACAAATGGATGTAATTTATTCTTTGGTCGATGTTAAATTAATGAATTTCAAAACACTCACTTCCCAGATTTCCGTCGATTATCATCACGGCAAAGCATTTGACAATTATCTTCTGTCGTTTTTCCACCATCATGCCATGGAGTAATGTGGTCGCCTTCCATTTCCGAAATATCGAATTGCTTGCCACATATTTTACAAATTCCGTCTTGCTTTTCGTATACTTTCTGCTTTATTCCATCGCTAAAGTTACGAATCGACAAATGGCTCTCATCCCGGGTAAGTATATACGAATAAATGCCACTCTTGCGTTCCACGTCATCATCGGCAATTAAGCGAGAAACTTCTGCTTCTACGGCAACCGTGTCGTAAAGAGCGTCCTTGTACTTATTATATAACAGTCCCCAGTCCACACCTTTCATAAATTTTTTCCGTTTTACAGTAAAAGTAGCTTGCACCCACGAAATCACATCCTGAAAATAACGCCATAACGCACTGGCATTGGGGTCGTGCTGATGAATGGACATATAGCTTTCTATGCATCCTTCCGAAATCCATTCGATAGCTTTCTCCAGATAATCCTGACGAATAGGCGAACCATTCATATAATCGCATCCAATATTGTAAGCAGCACAACTACTTTTGCTAAAATAGCGCTTGGCATCAGTTACCCATGACCCTGAATAAATCGCATTGCGAAGCTCTTGTCGTGTAAGTTTTTCACCTGCTATATTAATGGTTTCAAACCACTTTAACTTTTCGCTCGGGGTTCCACTGCACAGATACACCATTAGCTTGTAATTCAGAATCTGATCCTTCTCGTTGGTCTGTAAATTATGAAAGTATCTGAACAAGTAGGCAAAATCACCATTTACATACTGACACAGCGAAATGGTGCGCTGCTGACCATCAATAACCTCAAAGCCGCCATCTTCCCGCACTGCCCAATACATTATATTCAGCGGAAAATCATTCATAAGTGTATCTATCACCGCATTACGCTGACGATCCTTGTAGATAAATTCCCGCTGATAAGGTGGTCGAATATCCAACTTACCGCCATAACCTATCACACCATTCTCTGCATTATCCTGATAACCTGCAGTCAGTTCACGAACGGTGATTTCTTTAAGTTCGATCTTCATAGTTTTTTATTTTTGATGAATATTCTACTATACATTCTTTTCCCATTAACATATCCTCTTCCTTTTGATATATCTAAATCATATTCATTACCAAGTATTTCAAATTGTTCGGGATTATATTTATCTAAAAAAGTAACAGGAACCCCCATTGTCCCTTCAAAATCACAAGGAATATCTTTAGTTATACCCACATTAATTGCATCAAAATTATCATAAGTCGGATAATCTTCGGAATTATATTTTTTGAAAAGTATGAGGTCTTCGTGTCGTTTATTAATATCGAGGTTGGTAAACCACACAACACCCGAAACTCTTATCATTCCTTCTTTATGATCACCTGCTGTGGCATAATCTTCATAGTGCCTGTTTATAAAATGAGCTGCCCCTCCAGCAAATCCATACCCTAACCAAATTCGATTTTCTTTAATCAGCTTAAAAATCTCTTTATACGTTATTGCATTCTGATGACCAACAATTACAAACTTTTTATCATATTCTATTAATTGCGATACGTACTCTCGAAACAGAGAAAAAGGTGGATTAGTAACAATAATATCGGCTTGTTTGAGTAGTTCAACGCATTCCCGACTACGAAAATCACCATCACCATTTAGGTTCTTTATTCCAATTTCTTGCGGGTCGGGAACGTTATTTCCATTTTTATCTCCAGTATATTCTAAATAGATTGCTTTTTCAGCTGTATTTTCGCTGAACAAATCCATATCACTACTTTTATAACAGGTTGTTATAAGTTTCTTAAGACCCAATTGTTCAAAATTATAAGAAAAATAATGAAAGAAATTACTTACTCGAGGGTCATCACAATTGCAAAAGACAACTTTATCTCTGAAATGTTCCTTATAATGTCTTAATTCCTTCTCTATATCAGATAATTGAGTGTAAAACTCGTCCTTTTTAGCAGATTTAGCTTTGCGTAGATTTTCATTTTGGGATTTCTTTGCCATGTTGTAGTTCATTGTGATTCTGAACTACCGAACAGGTAAGATTTTAATCCATAAAAAAGCGTGGACTAAATCCTTATCCACACCCGAGGCCCTAGGAAAGCCCACACAGAAATGATAAGTCAAAAGCCCACGCCGTTTGGCATGAGCATTTTGCTTATTACTCCATTTCTGTGGTGTTCGACTTTTCTGAAATTTCCTAGGTTTCGGGTGTGCGAACAATAGCAGAATGCTATTTAATTAATATGTATGAATAATGTTTGTTTGTCTGTTTCTTTCTGATTCCTTTTTTTGTTTGTGCAAAGGTAAAGTGTTTTGTGGTATTTGCAATAGAAAGCGAATGAATTTGCGTGTTAAAAAACGGGGGCCGGGCAAAGCGAACTGTATACACCATCTCCTATGCATTAAGTGTGTATAAAGATAGTGTAAGCATATAAAATAGTAAAATATCATTTTACCTTTGCAATATAATTACAACTATATCACAATGCTTATTTAAATATGTGTCATTAGTGCGATATTTGTGTGATAATAGTGTGATATATATGTGATATATAACTTTTCAATGCGTTTATACCCCGTTTACACTATAGAGACGGTCGCCACGAAGCAGCCACCGCCCGAACAGTCAACATCCCGAAAAACAGACAAAAGAGGAATTATTCGGCCGTATCTCCGGCGGCCTCATCCGGCTTATGCGGAAAGAGGCGTGAGAGTCCCACAATGACAATATAGAAAATGAGCATAAACAGAAATATGCCAATCATGCCTACTGCGGTGGCATCGAGAGCTTTGTAAAAGTTGGTCAGTTCCATAAAGGTAAGATTTAGAGCAATGGGATGATAGAGAGGATAATACCACCGGCAATGACGGAACCAATCTGGCCGGCCACATTGGCACTTACGGCGGGCATGAGCAGGTAGTTGGTGGGGTCGGCCTCCTGCCCCATCTGGTGGATTACCCGCGCCGACATGGGAAATGCCGAAATACCGGCTGCACCAATCATCGGGTTGATTTTCAGGTGTTGGGGCAGTATCAGATTGAGCAATTTGGCAAACAACACACCACCGGCCGTATCGAAAACAAACGCGACCAAACCGAGACCGATAATGAGCAGAGTTTGCATTTTCAGGAAATCCTCAGCCTGCATGGTGCAGGCAATGGTGATACCCAGCAACAGGGTGACGATGCCGGAGAGTTCGTTTTGCGCAGTCCCGGCCAGCTTATTGAGCACCCCGCATTCGCGCACCAGATTGCCAAACATCAGAAAACCAATGAGCGCAACAGATGATGGGGCTATCAGTCCGGCAACCACAGTAACCAGAATCGGGAAAAGAATGAGCGAAGTTTTGGAGACCTTCTTCTCGCTGCCCTCCATGCGCATGGTGCGCTCGCGCCTCGTGGTGATTGCACGGATAACGGGCGGCTGTATGATAGGCACCAACGCCATATAGGAGTAAGCCGCCACAGAAATGGGGCCGAGAAGATTCTGTGCAAACTGCGAAGCAACATAGATGGAGGTTGGGCCATCTGCGGCGCCAATGATGCCTATAGAGGCAGACTCTTTGAGGTCGAAACCCAGGAGTGTAGCCAGAGTAAGCGTCATAAATATGCCAAACTGCGCCGCTGCGCCAAAGAGCAGAAGCAGCGGATTGCGAAAGAGCGGTGAGAAATCGATCATTGCCCCCACAGCCACAAAAATGAGCAGCGGGAATATTTCGGTGATAATACCGGCCTCGAAGAAGGTGGTGAGCACCCCCTCATCGCCCACAGCAGAGGAGAGCGGGATGTTGGCCAAAATGGTGCCAAAGCCAATGGGCAGAAGCAGATTGGGCTCGTATTTCTTACTGACAGCCAAATAGATAAGCAGAGCACCGACGAACAACATAACGACTTGTCCGGGTGTGATGGCAGACACGCCGGCGAGGAAAAAGCGAAATAGGGTGAAATCCATGGTATTTCAGATTAAAGACATAACAGATGATATATATACAGTAAAAGACAAAATTTGTTCGGATTTAACAAAAAAAAACAAAGTGATGTCTATTCGGGTTGAATGAGCACATGCAAAAATGCCACGTAAGGAAAAAACAGATATTCAACCAAAATTGGGGTGTATTCAGGGGAATATTAAAGCACTATGAAGCACATTAAGAGTTAAAAAAGTTAATTAACCATGCTTAAATCAATAGCATAAACAAAATTAGCCAACAAACATTAACAAGATAGAATGTTATTTTTGAGCATATTACAACCCACAATTTAAATCAATTACAAATAACAAAACATTCTTGAAAAACATCAATAAAAACAAATAAAAATAGAATAATACGAAATACACTACCTTTGCATCAAATATTATAAGATACTTTACAAAATGAAGAAAGGGATTCAACTGATTATCTGGATGTTAATCATTTCAACATCCACATTTGCGCAATCCGGCGGGAAGTGTATTAGCCTGGATGGAAGCAATGACTACGTCTCACTGACATCGGGAGTGTACTTCGATGATAACACGTTTACCATCGAAGCCTGGGTGTATGTGAGAAGTGTAAAAAATTATGCCCGATTAATGGACTTCGGTGCGAGTGGCCAGGACAATGTGTGGGCTGCAGTATCGACCGGCACAACCGGCAAACCGGCATTCGATGTGTATCAAAGCTGGAATGGCTCGGGGCAAGTAAAATCATCGGAAGCCATCACGCTAAACAAATGGACACACCTGGCTTTTGTGAAAGATGGCTCCAATGCTTACATCTATATGGATGGCAGGCTTGTGGGACAGGGTACAAATCTATACACACCGAGAAATGTAATCCGAACAAAGAATTACATTGGAAAATCGGGATGGGACGATCCTCTGGCCGATATGATGGTAGATGAATTCAGAATATGGACTACAGCGCGCACCCAGGCGGAAGTTAACACCAACATGTACAAAGAGCTCAGCACGACCACCAACCTACTGGTTTACTACAAAATGAACGAAGGCAGCGGAAACACCCTGACCGACGACAGCGGAAACAGCCAGACAGGAAGATTAAACTACGGTCCGGCGTGGAAACGCTCGGGAGCCCTGGCAGGCCCCCGGCAGTCGCTGGACTTTGATGGGATAAATGACTATATCAAATTCAACAACTCACCGACTTACAACAACAGCGCATTCGCCGTAGAGGCCTGGATAAAATCTACAGCCACCGGAATCAAAAAAGAGATTGTAAACTGGGGCTCCACAACGACCTACGATGTAGTGGAATTCAGGATGAATGACGGAAAACTTCAGCTGGGCATAGATGCGAATGGCTGGAGGGTAGTAACCTCAAGCAGCAGCATCAATACCGGAAAATGGACCCACGTGGCTGCGGTTAAAAACGGGGATAATGTTTCGCTTTACATCAATGGCATTCTGGATGCTACGGGCGATATATCCAAGAATCCGACTGTAAACACGATGGCTATCAGCAAGTTCTACCAAGGCGGTATCTATTGGTCCGGCTATGAATTTGCAGGCTGCATAGACGAAGTAAGAATCTGGAACCAGACAAGAAGCGAGGCGCAAATACGCGAGTGCATGTCGCACAACCTAACGGGCAACGAAAGCGGATTGGAGGCTTACTACAGAATGGACAATACAACGGGCACTACCCTGTACGACATCTCAGCAGGCGACCACCACGGTACTTTGACAAACATGGATGCAGCCACTGACTGGATATCATCGGGCGCATTCAACACATGGGTGGGCAGCAAAAGCATCCTGTGGAACGAAACAGACAACTGGAGTAGAAACGCATTGCCCCTGAATTCGGACAATGTATCGATTCTGTCGGGTGATAGCTCGTTGGTGAATATCGACGGTGCTGCCGCAAATTACCTGTGCAACTCGGGCACCCTGATAATCAACCCGGCCCAATCTCTCTCTTTGGATAAATCGCTGTATAACCTGGCTGACTCTACCGGACTAATCATCAATTCGGATGCTACAGGCACCGGACAATTAAAGGTTTCGGGTACTGCACAGGGCAGAATCTCCTTTCTGCGCTACCTGACCGGAAAGAAATTCCACCTCTTTGCTCCGCCTGTAGATGGCCAGAACATCACACGGTTTCTGACAAATCCGCTCAACTCGAATATTTCTACCGGAACTGTAACCGGCTCAGTAACAAAAGTCAGGGGGTTGGCCGACTACAACCCGGCACTGAATAAATGGAACTCATTCTTCACCAATACTACTTCTGGAGATCTCGCCTTAGGCAAGGGCTACGAATTGCGCACCAAAAACAGCGTAGCCGGATGGATTGAGACCACCGGAACTGTGAGAACCACCGACCTTAGTATCTCATTGTCCAAAAACTGGAACTGCGTTGGCAACCCGTTTACCACAGCCATTGCCATAACCACAAACGCTCAGGCGACAAACAATCTGCTGAATCAGATAAAAACTTCGCTACATCCCTCTTTCGCATGCATCTACTATTGGGATCAGGCAACCTCCGGCACCCGATACCAGGTAATGAATAATATTTCATGCGGTAGTAATGAATGCATTCAGGCTGGTCAGGCATTTTTCATCCGCATGAACAATGCCGGCACCATCAACCTCACCACCGCGATGCAGCAAATCGCCACCACCCTCCCCTTCAGAGGCGCCTCACTCTCCGACTGGAAAAAATTGGAGATATTAGCAACAACCGGAGATGAACAGTTTTCGACACAAGTGGCGTATAACGAAGCCATGACCAAAGGGCTGGATGTAACTTACGATGCCGGATTGTTGAGCGAAAGCAGTGATTTTCAGTTATACACAAGACTGCCGGTAGATAATGGAGAGAAATTCTGCCTTCAAGCCCTGCCGTACGATGCAGACTCTGTTTCTGTTGGGCTGGATTACACCCTCGGAGGAGAGGTTACATTCACCACAAAAGATGTACCGGAGGGGTTGAGCGCTATTCTGGAAGACCGGCTGATGGGTAAATTCATCGATTTAAACCAAACGGCAAACGGATATACCACTACCGTAGCAGCCAATACCCGGGGCACCGGACGATTTTTCCTATACACAAACAAGAACCGGATATCCACCCACATCACGCCAACAGGTAGCGAATCTCCCTTTACGGCCTATGCTTCAGCGGGTGTACTCTGCATACGGGGCGAGCTATCAGAGCAGGCCATTGCAACGCTATACAACCTGAATGGCGTATCGGCGCAAACCAACAAAATGTCGTCAGGTCGTATTCACAACATCCCCCTACAGGTAAAAGCAGGAACCTACATCCTGAAAATCCAAAACAACAACTGTCAGCATAAGGCATTGATAATTGTCAAATAAGAGATTATCAAAGAATCTTGTTAACTCAGCTGAATAAAAAGAGAGGCCACCTCCACAACGGAAGCGGCCTCTCCTTTTTAATTTTCACGCTACTCAAAAGAACGAAGAATGTTCGTTGATCTGGGAATACTCTTTGATTTTAGAGACGATAAGGCCCTTGTCGAAAGGTTTTTTGAAAGAGTATTTGATAACTCCCCCCTCAATCATAGGCTGAAGCTCGTTGTGTCCGGCAAAACTGGTTATCATAAAGCAGACAATCGAACTATCGAGTTCTTTCACCTTTTGGATAAACTCAACTCCATCCATTTCGGGCATTTTCCAATCACTGATGACAATATGGATGGTGGGATCCTTTTGCAGAATCTCTAACCCGGCCTTTCCGCTCGATGCAGTTGTTATATTAAATAAATTGCAAAATATCTGCTCGAAGAATCGCAGGTTGACCGTATCATCGTCGACGTAAAGTAGTTTTTGGAGTTCCATTTGTCACAGTATTAAGAGGTTATAATTAAAATTCAGAAGAATTGAGTCTGTAGGGCGATGAATTACATCACATGACCATACAACTGCTCTCACTTTAGAACAAATAAGAATAAAAAATGTTTGAGTAAGAATAGACAAAATAATACATTTTTTCACTAAATTAAAATCGCTATAAACCAGTGCGAATTATAGCACAGGTAATTCCCTGCGGATTGCCGTTTTTTTTGTACTTTTGTGCCCTCTGAAATGACCGGAAATAACGATAACAATGGAAGATAATTTCGATATACGCAGCCAAACCAAATCTGACAAAGAGAAGGAGATGGATAAAGCGCTGCGACCACTTAGTTTTGAGGACTTTAACGGTCAGGCGAAGGTGGTGGATAATTTGCGGATTTTTGTGGCGGCTGCCCGTATGCGGGGCGAGTCGCTCGACCATGTATTGCTGCATGGCCCCCCGGGATTGGGAAAGACAACGCTGTCGAACATCATCGCCAACGAGCTGGGGGTGGGATTTAAAGTAACCTCGGGCCCTGTGCTGGATAAGCCGGGCGATTTGGCCGGCGTGTTGACCGGGCTGGAGCCAAACGATGTGCTATTTATCGACGAAATACACCGGCTGAGCCCTGTGGTGGAGGAGTATCTCTACTCGGCCATGGAGGATTACCGGATAGATATTATGCTGGACAAAGGGCCGAGTGCGCGCTCAATTCAGATTGAACTGAACCCCTTTACACTGGTGGGTGCCACCACGCGCAGCGGATTGCTGACAAGCCCTCTGCGGGCGCGATTTGGCATCAACTCGCATCTGGAGTATTACGACAACGAAATTCTGGCAGGGATTGTGGGTCGTTCGTCCTCTATATTGGGTGTAAAGTGCTCGGAAGAGGCGGCTTACGAAATTGCTTTCCGCAGCCGTGGCACACCCCGTATTTGCAACGCGCTGCTGCGCCGGGTGAGGGATTTCGCTCAGGTAAAAGGCAGCGGAAAGATTGATATTGAGATAGCGCGTTATGCGCTGGAGGCTCTGAATATCGACAAATACGGACTGGATGAGGTGGACAATAAGATTTTGCTGACGCTGATTGACAAGTTCAAGGGTGGTCCGGTGGGACTGAGTACCATTGCTACGGCGCTGGGCGAAGATGCGGGAACGATAGAGGAGGTGTATGAACCTTTTTTGATCAAAGAGGGTTTTCTGAAACGTACTCCCCGCGGACGCGAAGCCACCGACCTGGCCTATACGCACCTCAACAGAAGCCGGATATCGGAGCAGGGAAGTTTGTTTTAGAAATAAATTATTAGTCAAAAAAGCAATTGCCAGCAAAGCAATGTGCAAAACAAAAAAAGAATGGCAGGAATAAAGAGTTTGGCCAAAGATACAGCCATTTATGGCATCAGTAGTATTGTAGGTAAATTTTTGAACTGGGGGCTTACCCCGATGTACACACGGGTTTTACCCAAAGAGGATTATGGTATTATCACCAATTTATATGGATGGACGGCTTTTCTGCTGGTGCTGCTTACGTATGGTATGGAGACCGGATTTTTCCGGTTTGCCAACAAGGCAGAGGGCGAATCGAACCGGGTATATTCGACTACACTAATTTCTATCGGCGGCTCTACATTGCTGTTTCTGGCTCTAACATTACCTTTTTCAGGAGGTATCGCTTCATTGTTGTCAATCGGTAATTTCCCCGAATATGTAACGATGTTGCTGATAATAGTGGCCATGGATGCACTCAGTGCAATACCGTTTGCCTATTTGCGATACAAAAAAAGGCCCATACGATTTGCGAGCCTCAAAATGCTCTTTATTTTTCTGAATATTGTTCTCAATATTTTCTTCCTTGTCTCCTGTCCCTCTATTCACAAGAGCCACCCGGAACTGATATCGTGGTTTTATCGACCCGATTTTGGAGCGGGTTATGTGTTGGTAGCCAATCTGATAGCCACATTGATCGGGCTTTTGGCATTGATTCCTCAACTGGTCGGGTTTAAATACGAGCTGGACAAGGAATTGCTGGTGAGGATGCTGAAATACAGCTTTCCACTGCTGATACTGGGACTTGCCGGTATTGTGAGTCAGACGGCGGATAAGATTTTCTTTCCATTTTTATATCCCAATGAGGCGATTGCGATGGAAGAGCTGGGGGTCTATGGTGCCAACTTCAAGATTGCGGTGGTGATGGTGATGTTTACGCAGGCATTCCGGTTCGCGTACGAACCCTTTGTCTTTTCGCGCAACAAAGGCGAAGATAGCAAAAAGCTATATGCCGATGCGATGAAGTACTTCATTATCATTTCGTTACTTATTTTCCTGGGAATTATGTTTTATATGGATTTGCTCAAGTACATTGTGGATCCGAGCTATTTCGAAGGACTGCGTGTGGTGCCCATTGTGATGATTGGTCAGGCCTTTTTTGGCATCTACTTCAATCTCTCTATTTGGTATAAACTGATAGATGAGACTCAGTGGGGAGCGTGGTTTTCGGTAATAGGCAGCTCCATAATTGTATTGGGCAATGTGCTGTATGTACCGGTATATGGCTATATTGCCTGCGCCTGGGCAACCGTGGTGGGATATGCCATTATCATGGTGATTTCTTATTTCTTCGGACAGAAAAAATATCCGATTCAATACGACCTGAAAGGAGCTGCCATCTACACTTTGCTGAGTGTGGTGCTCTATCTGGCTTATCTCTATGTCGATTTCCAGGTGATGGCTTATAATTTAATTTTCAGAACAGGCTTGCTGGCTGTTTTTGTGATTTATATGGTAAAAAAAGATTTGCCACTGAACGAAATTCCGGTTTTGAAAAAGTGGACAAACAAGTGAGCGATATTGGATTCCCCAAAACCCGTAAACAAAAAGAGAGAATATGAAAAAATTAGTATGTTTATCTGTATTAATGGTTGTTGCTCTGTCGGCTATGCGTGCCGAAGAGGGTATGCTGCAACCGTTTGGTCCCGACAGCCGGATTGTAAAAAGACTGTATGACATGGGGTTGACTATCCCATACGATTCGTTGTTTAATACTGAAAAACCTGCGGTAAAAGATGCCGTAGTGGTTTTTGGTAATGGGTGCACAGGTGTAATCGTCTCTTCATCGGGACTGGTTTTCACCAATCACCATTGCGGATTCGGAGCTATACAATCGCTCAGTAGTGCAAAAAATGACTATCTGAAGGATGGTTTCGGGGCTAAACAACTTGCGAAAGAGCTGCCGGTGGAAGATTTGACCATTTCGGTACTCGAGAAAAGCGAAGATGTAACCAATCGCCTGCTTTCCGGACTGGATGAAAACAGCAGCGAAAAGAAGCGGGCTGAGGTGATTGATTCTATATCAAAAGTAATAAAGGCAGAAGCCGAAACCGACAAATTTACCGAAGCCAGAGTGGTGAGCTTTTATGGTGGAAACAATTACAGATTGTTGGTTTACAAGGTGTTCAGAGATGTACGTCTGGTGTTTGCGCCACCGGCATCGCTGGGTAAGTTTGGGGGCGAAACAGACAACTGGATGTGGCCCCGGCATACGGCAGACTTTTCGGTCTTCAGAATGTATGTGGATGCAAAAGGCAAACCGGCCAATTACAGCAAGGAGAATGTGCCCTACACGCCCCGTTATGTGGCGCAGATTTCGACCGACGGTTACCAACCCGGCGACCTGACAATGACGGTTGGAAACCCCGGTAACACAGACAGATTCCTCACTTCGTTTGGGATAGAAGAGGTGATGAATACCGAAAACAAACCGAGAATTGCCGTGCGCGGCATCAAGCAACAGGTTTGGCGTTCGTTTATGGACAAAGATCAGTCTATACGCATCAAATACGATTCGAAGTTTGCCCGTAGTGCCAACTACTACAAAAATAGTATTGGTATGAATACAGCCATTGTAAGCAACGGGTTGCTGGAAGAGAAAAGGGCTGCCGAACAGCAGTTTATGAAGCGGCTGAATGCCAATTCCAAACTTAATCAACGCTACGCAACATTGCTCGATTCGATGAAAATACTCTACAAGTTGCGCGAAACGGTTCGTCGCAATCAGTCCTATTTGCGCGAATCCTTCAGAGGAAGCTCCGACTGGCTGCGGATTGCCGGTGAGATTAACACATCGACTCTCAAAAACGATTCGGCTATTGAGTCTGAAATAAAAGGGCGATTCAGAAAGATATACCTCAACTCGGAAGCAAAAGTGGAGAAAGAGGTGCTACAGGCGATGATTCAGATTTATGCGGATAGTGTGCCCGAAATCTACTGGCCCCGGTTCTTGTACGGACTAAAACGAAACGACAATGGCGAGAGTTATCGGAAATTTGTAGCTAAGCTGGCAAAGAGATCGGTGATAGCAGACAGCTCTCTCTTTTTTGCCGGGTTGAGGAGCAGAGATTTTAAGGCTCTGGCTGCTGATCCGATGGTAGTGATAAACAAAGATATCAGTGAAGTGCAGGAGACGTTGCAAAAATCAATTTCGGAAATCAATCTGACTATCAACAGGATGAAGAGAAATTACATTGCAACAAGTCTGACGCTGTTCCCCGATTCGTTGTTTGCTCCCGATGCCAATTTCACCATGCGATTGAGCTATGGAACTATCCGGCCCTATTCGCCCCGCAATGGCATTTCGTACCACTACTACACCACAGCCACCGGTTTGACCGAAAAAAACAGAACCGGCAACCCCGATTATTATCTGAAGGAAGAGACAATTAAACACCTCAATTCGCGAAATTTTGGCCAATATGCCGATGCCCGCGGAGAGCTGCGAACCTGCTTTCTGACAACAAACGACATCACGGGCGGAAACTCGGGAAGCCCTGTTTTCAACAAAACCGGCAAGCTGATTGGTCTGGCCTTCGATGGCAACTGGGAGTCGCTGAGCGGCGACCTGAAATACGACGCCCAACTGCAAAGATGCATAGGCGTGGATGTGCGGTATATGTTATACATAATGGATAAGATGTACCAAATGCAATGGTTGATAAACGAATTGCAAATCACGAACAGACCCTGAGCAAGGGGCCGGCGTGGTGTCAAAACTTTGTTAAGAATAGACAAGAAGTTGAGGCACAGATGGATTTAATTGCTAAGTTTGTATTTCAAAATTAAATACATGATTGATAATTCTCAATTCGAAAATAAAACAGCAGCCTACTTTACCCTGGGGTGCAAACTCAATTTTGCGGAGACCTCTACAATCGGAAAGCTGCTTGAAGAGAGTGGCATACGGGCGGTTCGCAAAGGCGAAAAAGCAGATATCTGCGTAATTAATACCTGCTCGGTGACGGAGCTGGCCGACAAGAAATGCAGACAGGCAATCCGGAAACTCATCAAACAACACCCCGGTGCATTTGTGGTGGTAACGGGTTGCTACGCGCAGCTCAAACCGGAAGAGATTGCCGGCATGCCCGAGGTGGATCTGGTGCTGGGCTCGAATCAGAAAATGGATATTGTGGCTCATATGGGTGACCTGCGCAAACGGGAGAAGGGAGAGATTGTGGCTTCTTCGAAAGAGGATTTGAAACGGTTTGTACCCTCTTGCTCGAGCGACGACCGCACTCGCCATTTCCTGAAGATACAGGATGGGTGCGACTATTTCTGTTCCTATTGCACCATCCCCATTGCCCGCGGAAGAAGCCGCAATGGCAATATTGCCGACCTGGTGGCTCAGGCCCGGGAAGTGGCTCAGACAGGCGGCAAAGAGATTGTGCTCACCGGGGTAAATATCGGCGACTTTGGCAAAAGCAATGGCGAAACCTTTTTTGATTTGATCCGTGCGCTTGATGAGGTGGACGGAATTGACCGTTTCCGCATTTCGTCTATCGAGCCCAATCTGCTGACCGATGAGATAATTCAGTTTGTCGCTCAGTCGAAACGTTTTGCGCCACACTTTCATATCCCTTTGCAATCGGGTAGCAACGAGGTGCTGGAGTTGATGAAACGGAGGTACGACACTGACCTTTTTGCCTCGAAGATTGTTAGAATTAAGGAGCTCATCCCCGATGCATTTATTGGGATTGATGTGATTGTTGGCGTTCGGGGAGAGCGCGATGAGCTTTTTGCAGAGGCTTATGATTTCATACAATCGCTCGATTTTTCGCAACTGCACGTCTTCAGCTATTCAGAGAGAGCCAATACTCAGGCCCTGAAAATTGAGCATACAGTGCATCCAAAGGAGAAGCAAATCCGGAGTAAAAGATTACTCGATTTGTCGGAAGAGCGACTCAGCGCTTTCTACCGCAAGCATATTGGTCAGACAAGAAGTGTGCTCTTTGAGCATACCCTGAAAGGCAAAATGATGGTCGGGTTTACCGAAAACTACATCAAAGTGCAGGCGCCTTTCGATGAGAGACTTATCAATACCACCCAACAAGTGGTCCTCAACGATTTTAACGAAAACAATTCGGCACTCAACTGTACAATTGTTTAAACCGATAATAAAAATTCAATGAAAGTCGATTTCCTCTATTATTTGTTGCTCTTTTTTGTCCGCCTGGTGGCATTTTTGCCACTGCGGTTTTTGTATATTTTGTCCGACCTGCTTTTTTATCCGACCTATTATCTGATTGGATACCGCCGAAAGGTGGTACGCGAGAATCTGCAGAACTCTTTTCCGGAAAAAAGTTTGGACGAAATTATCTCCATAGAAAAACGATTCTACCGCCATTTTTGCGACTATATGATGGAGAGCATCAAGCAGGTGAGTTTTTCGATTGAAGAGATAATGGCCAGAGCAGAGGTGAAGAATATCGAGTTGATCAATGAGCGATTTGCACAGGGGAGGTCGGTCATTATGTTGCTGGGACATTACGGCAACTGGGAGTGGTACACCTCGATGATTGGGCGGCAGAAGGAGATTTTGGTGGCTCAGGTCTATCGCCGGCTTAAGAACAGAAATATGGACAGGCTTTTTCTCAAAATCAGGTCTGTTTACAACACAATAAATATTGAGAAAAACACCGTATTCCGGGAGCTGGTGGTCATCAAAAAGAAGAAACAGCAGATTCTGGTGGGACTGCTTTCCGATCAAACCCCTTCGCGCAACAATCTGATTTACTGGACTAAATTCCTCAATCAGGACACGTCGGTGCTGGTAGGTGCCGAGCGAATTGCCACGAAACTCGATTTTGATGTCTATTACATGGATGTGCAGAAAGTAGCCCGCGGAAGATATACGGCCGAGGTGAAGCTAATCAGCAACGACCCGGCTAACACTCCGGAGTTTGAAATCACCGAAAAATATGCCCGCTACATGGAGCAAACAATTTTACGCGATCCCGCATTCTGGCTTTGGACACACCGCCGGTGGAAACACAAACCACCTCATACAAACTGATAATCTAAACCTCCAAACTACTGTTAAAAAATGAAAAAAGTCGCTGTTGTTATCCTGAACTGGAATGGTAAGAATCTTTTGGATGAATTTTTACCATCAGTTGTAGCACATACGCCGGAGGAAATTGCCGATGTATTTGTTGCCGATAATGGTTCTACAGACGATAGCGTCTCTTTTCTGAATGATAATTTTCCCGCTGTAAAGATTATTCGGTTGGATAAGAACTATGGCTTTGCCGAAGGATATAACCGGGCTTTGGATTCGATACCCCACAAATATTCTGTATTGCTCAATTCTGATGTAGAGGTGACAGACGGATGGCTGGAGCCGTTGGTGTCGCACCTCGAGATGCATCCCGAAGTCTCGGCCTGTCAGCCAAAGATATTATCCTACAGAAAAAAAGAGAACTTCGAACATGCCGGAGCCTGCGGTGGTTTTATCGACTCGCTGGGTTATCCCTTTTGCCGGGGTCGCCTGTTTGTAGAGGTAGAGAAAGACAAGGGGCAATACGATACGGTCTGTTCTGTGTTTTGGGCTACGGGAGCAGCTTTGTTTATCCGCACAGCCGACTACAAGGCTGTAGGTGGGCTGGATGATACCTTTTTTGCCCACATGGAGGAGATTGATTTGTGCTGGCGGTTGAAGTCGAGAGGCAAAGAGATTGTTTGTATCCCTCAGAGTGTGGTTTATCATCTGGGGGCAGCCACGTTATCCACAGAGAGTCCGCGAAAAACCTACCTCAACTTCCGCAACAATTTGCTGATGCTCTACAAAAACCTGCCTTCCCGGCGGGTGAAACAGGTGCTTATCGTCCGTTTGCTGCTCGATTGTATGGCGTTGATGCAGATGGCATTGACCTGCAAAATAGCAAATGCAGCAGCCGTTTACAGGGCGATTCGGGATTTTTACAATACCAAAGAAGAGTACAGAGCCAAAAGAACTGAAAATCTGAATAAAGCAGTAAAACGGGAGTTTAATGAGATGTATGCTGGTAGTATTGTAGCGGATTATTACCTGAAAAGAAAGAAAAAAATAAAGATGTAGCCACCGACCACTGTTCGACGACCACATCTTTGTATTTTCGATAGCTTCCCTGAACTATTCTTCGTATATCGCTTTCACAATCAATCCGGCAAGTGTCAGCCCGAAAATGGCCGGAATATGCGATATCGTACCATTGATTTTTGCCTTCAGACTACACCACTCGTGGTTAACCAAATCCGGATCTCCGGGACCACTCAATGCTTTGGGACAAAGGCATTTCTCTGTGCCACAGGAGGCGTTTTCGCCTCTGTTCTCGAGCAATTCATCGCTATACACACAGGTTACTTTCTTATCCAAACCACCTTGTTGTCTGATTTTTCGGCGCAATGCCGCTGCCAGCGGGCAACCCTGTACTTTCCAGAATTCAGCCACCTTCACCCGCGAGGGATCCATTTTGAGCGCAGCACCCATCGACGAAAATAGTCGGGCGTTGGTTTGGGTGGACATCCGCATCAGATAGACTTTGTTTTCGAGACTATCAATCGCATCCACAATATAATCGTAGTCCGACAGCCCAAAAGAGTCGTGCGTCTCTTTGGAATATATCTTTTGCAAAGCCTGTATTTCGGCATGCGGATTTATTTCGAGCAGACGCTGTTTGAGCACATCTGTTTTCACCTGGCCTACAGTTTGCGTAGTGGCCATCAGCTGTCTGTTCACATTGGTCACACATACACGGTCAGAATCCACAATGGTTAAATAGCGGATGCCTGAACGCACCAAACTCTCGGCGCACCAGCTACCGACACCGCCTACACCAAAAATAATCACCCGCTTTTGCGAAAGAGAATCCATCTTCTCTTTCCCTATCAGTAATTCTGTTCGCTGAAATATTCCTTTTTCAATTCCCATTCAGCCAGATTATTTATTCAGTTTCCACTCAAAACCATCTTTCGTATCCTTTATTTCGAATCCAAGAGCGGTCAACTGATTGCGTATTTTATCTGCTGTAGCCCAGTCTTTCTGTGCTTTAGCTTCAATTCTCATATTCAGCAGGATATCAATGGCCTGAGAATAAGCTTCAACATTCACATTATCTGCTTTTTGCGGTGGCATCATTCCGAGAATATCAAACAGGAAGATGTCAAACAAAGACTTCAACTCATCCAGGTCGGCCTGCGATATGGTAGCCGATTCGTTTAGTATCGTGTTGATTATCCGGGCCCCTTCAAACAGATGAGAGATTACCATTGGGCTATTCAAATCATCATTTAATGCCTCGTAGCATTTCTCTTTCAATCCGGACACCTGCACGGTCGACTGAGCCGACACCGAAATCTTTTGCAGATTAGTATAGGCCTCCATCAGTCGGTTGAATCCTTTTTCCGAAGCAATCAATGCCTCGTTACTGAAGTCTACGGTGCTGCGGTAATGAGCCTGAAGAATAAAGAAACGAATTGTCATCGGACTATATGCTTGTTCCAAAATGGCGTGAGAGCCGGTAAAGAACTCGTCCAACGTGATAAAATTACCCAACGATTTCCCCATCTTCTGTCCGTTGATGGTAATCATATTGTTGTGCATCCAGTAGCGCACAGCCTCTTTGCCGTGAGCCGCTACAGACTGTGCAATCTCACATTCGTGGTGTGGGAATAACAGGTCCATTCCGCCACCGTGAATATCAAACTCATTGCCCAGATATTTTGTACCCATAGCCGAACACTCTAAGTGCCAACCGGGGAAACCTTCGCTCCATGGAGATGGCCAGTGCATGATGTGCTCGGGCGATGCTTTCTTCCAAAGGGCAAAATCGACACTGTTGCGTTTTTCTTGTTGGCCATCGAGTACGCGGGTTGTGTTGAGCAACTCTTCAATATTTCTACCTGACAGTTTTCCGTAACGGTAGTCTTTGTTGTATTTTTCCACATCGAAATAGACCGACCCTTCGCTGACATAAGCATATCCGGCATCCAGTATCTTTTTCACATATTCGATTTGCTCGATAATGTGTCCCGAAGCGTGCGGTTCAATACTCGGGGGCAATACGTTGAGGGCTTCCATCGCTTTGTGGTAGCGGTTGAGGTAGTATTGCACCACTTCCATGGGCTCCAGTTGTTCCAGTCTGGCCTTCTTTGCTATCTTATCTTCTCCTTCGTCGGCATCATTTTCGAGGTGACCCACATCGGTAATGTTTCTCACATACCGCACTTTGTATCCCTGGTGAAGCAGGTACCGGTATAGCAAATCGAATGTAATAGCCGGGCGTGCGTGACCCAAATGACCATCGCCATAAACGGTTGGGCCACAAACATATATACCTACGTATGGAGAGTTTATTGGCACAAACAGCTCTTTTTTTCGGGTAAGTGTATTATAAATCTGAAGTGTATGGTTCATAATTCTGATGTATTACAATGTATCAACTTGATTTTTAGCTCACAAAATTACAACTTTTTTCGTTTACCTGAAAGATTATCCCGTTCTAATATTTTTGACAGACAGTAGTCTGTTTGATTTATTTTTATTGATTTAAAACATTCATACATACGAACATAAATATAGTTAAGAAACTATCTGTCAAGACTCTTTTTTCTTATTTTTGATTATGTTTGTATTCTGAATGGAAATGCAAACACTTAATAACAATAATCAAAATAGAGTTCTGCTGGGAATGAGTGGCGGTACAGATAGCTCTGCTTCTGCAATCCTGCTCAAAGAGGCTGGTTATCAGGTAACCGGTGTTACATTTGTTTTTTATCCCGATTTTAACCATATTCACATTGAAGATGCGCGACGGGTTGCCCGCCAAATCGGTATAGAACATTTTGTGTATGATGCATCAGCCATATTTCAGTCGGAAATTATCGATTATTTCCTGAATGAGTATATGTGTGGCAAAACACCTGTACCCTGTGTAAAATGCAACAACCAGCTGAAATGGCCACTTTTAGTGCAACTGGCCGACCAGATGGGGTTTCAATATATCGCGACAGGTCATTATGCTAACATATTATCAATAAGCAATTTACACTATATCTCAATGGGAGCTGACCCGGATAAGGATCAGTCTTTTTTTCTTTGGGGATTAAAACAGAATATACTGAAACGGATAATTCTACCTTTGGGGAAATATACAAAAACAGAGATACGAGAGCTGGCTGCCCGAAAAGGACATCAGCGGGTTGCTCAAAAAAAAGACAGCATGGGCATTTGCTTTTGTCCCGGCGATTACAGAGACTTCCTGAGAAAGAGTCTGCCGGAATCAACTTTTCAGGATGGCTATTTTCTTGATTCGAAGGGCAATATTCTGGGCCGTCATGCAGGGTTTCCCTTTTATACCATCGGACAGAGAAGGGGGCTTGGAGTTCAGTTCAACAAACCAATGTACGTCAAATCTATCTCAGCCGATAAGAACGAGGTGGTTTTGTCGCCGTTATCAGAATTGTATAAGAGAGAAATTTCTTTACACTCTGTAAATTATATTGATGAGAATGACTTTATTGATGAAGTGATATGTCGGGTTCGCTACCGGAAACAATCGGTTCTTTGTCGGGTTTATTTTCTTGAAGATTCGCGGGCAAAGGTTGTTTTTAGTGTTCCCGAACACTCATTGGCTCCGGGGCAATCTGCCGTATTTTACATCGAAGACAGAGTGATTGGCGGTGGTATTATCGAGTAATTTTTTTAATTGTAAAGAGTTGAATATGCTATACATCTACACAAAAGAGGTTACTAAAAGACTGGAATACACGTTAGATTTTATTTTTAATGGTGTATTAAAGATTAATTATGAGCTTACTACGGATATTGAATCGTGCATGTTGTCTCAGCAAGCATTTATAAATTATTCAGAAAAAGCCTGTGGAAAAAGTATTCATATTCCGTGCAACGGACTGCTATCCCGCACTGGCACCGAAGCTCTGACTCTGTCTGTTGGGCTTTGGGATAACCTACCCATACTTTTTGATGATTTTAAAGGAGATATTCCCTTCGACTTGTTTTCAGCCACATTCTATTTAATCACCCGCTACGAAGAATATAATTCGGTACATTTAGATAAACACAACCGATTTGACTATAAAGCCAGCATTGCCTGGCAAAATAATTTTCTGACTCGCCCCATCGTTGACGAGTGGATACTGAAGTTTAAAGATATACTACTGCACTATTTCCCTCATCTACAAATACGGACACCTGAATTTAAATGCATTTCAACAATAGATGTTGATCATGTATACCGTTTTTTGGGCAAAAGCAAAATCTATATGATGGCAAAGGTCGCAGCCCACATTTTCAAGGCTGAATTTACAGAAGCCCGAAAAATTGCAAATGTACTTTTGTATCGCGAAAACGATCCTTATCAACAATTTTCGTATCTGAACGACATACACAAAGGGCTCAAATCAAAATACATCCTGTTTATGCATGTCGGTCCGTTTGGGAAATACGACCGAAAAAACATCTATCCGTTGTACTCTTTCTACAAATACCTGAGAAAAGAAAATCACTCCTATATAATTGGTATTCACCCCTCTTACAAGGCCTCTTTTTGCGCTAAACGCATCAAAAAAGAGAAATCGCGCCTGGAAAAATGTCTGCATTACCCGATTACCTACAACCGAAATCACTATTTGCGAATTCAAATACCATCCAGTTACCGAATCCTGAATGACCTGGGCATTAAGCACGAATACTCTTTGGGATACGCCGGGATGTATGGTTTTCGCGCCGGGACATGTCACCCTTTCTACTTCTACGATATAGAGAAGGACAAAACAAGCAAAATGAAAATCCATCCCAATATTGTAATGGATGGTACCCTAAACTACTATTTGAAGAAAAATCCGGAGGAAGCTATTGCTATCTGCAATGAGATGGCAAATATTTGTCATTCAGTCAATGGCGAATATGTAATGCTCTGGCACAACAATTCTTTGGCCAATATGGATGAATGGAAGGGGTGGAATACCGTTTTTGAAAAGGCAATCAGGTACGCTGCCAGCTTAGCCGCCAATATTCAGAGATAGCAATTCATCAATATATTCTCTTAAATTGGAGAGTCTTGGCACTTTGTGTTGGCCTCCTAGTTTACCCTTGCTTTTAAGCCATTTATGAAACAATCCTTTCTGAGCACATTTTATTTGCAAACAACTTAATGTCAAGTCTTTGTAGCGTTTTGCCTCGTAATCCGAATTGATGGACTGCAAAGACTCATCCAGCGCAACAGCAAAATCAGACAATGATTGCGGCATTTTCTCAAACTCAATAAGCCATTCGTGGTGCCCCTTTTCTCTGGCCGACATAAAGAAGGGCGCAACAGTATATTCCTTTACTATGGCACCGGTTTTTGCACAAGCCTGCAACAATCCTTTTTCGGCATTATCAATCATAAGTTCTTCTCCAAACACATTGATGTGGTGTTTCGTGCGGCCGGATATCTTAATTTTATAGGGCCTGACCGATGTAAAAGTCACCGTATCTCCCAGCTTGTATCTCCACAAACCACTATTGGTCGATATCACAACAGCATAATTTTTTCCCGGCTCCACACCCCACAATGGCACAATTGCCGGGTTTTCTTTCCCATATTCGCTAAAGGGAATAAACTCAAAAAACACACCATAGTCTATCATCAAAAGCATGGAGCTCTCTGTCAGGTCGTTCTGCAGTGCAAAAAAGCCCTCCGATGCATTGTATGTTTCCATATAGTGCATTTTGGCCGAGGGAATAAGGCTCTCATACTGTTCACGATATGGCCTGAAACTAACTCCACCATGAAAAAACAGCTCAAGATTTGGCCATACCTCAGTCAAATTCTCTTTTCCGCATTTTTCCAATACCCGCTTTATCATCACCAACATCCAGGAGGGAACACCCGAAAGACTTCTCACATCCTGGCCGGAGGTCGTATTAACTATGCATTCTAATTTCTTTTCCCACTCATCCATCAGTGCAACCGAGCGATGAGGTGTACGTATCCAGTTTGTATAAAACGGGTTGTTATGAATCAATATAGCGGACAAATCACCCACGAAAATATGATTTATGCGGTTGCTTATCTTATGGCTTCCTCCCAAAATCAGTGATTTTCCAGCAAACAACATCGAATCCGGATTTGACTTTAAATAAAAAGTAAGGCAATCTTTTGCTCCACGATAATGACAATCCCTCAACGCCTCTTTGCTGACCGGAAGAAATTTACTCTTGTCGTTGGTAGTTCCGGATGATTTGGCAAACCAATTCACTTCTGTTGGCCAAATCAGATTTTTCTCACCCTGAAGCATTCGCTCAACATACAGCTTCACCTCCTCATAACTCTGAATGGGGACAAGACGACAGAAATCATCATAAGTTGCAATCTGTTTGAAGTTACACAATCTACCCCATTCTGTATTTTGAGCTAGTTTAACCAAATACAATAACTGCTGCATTTGTATTTGCTCTGCCCTGAGAAATCCGGATTGAATCCGTGACTCTCTTTTCTGAAGAAATCTATAGACAAATGATGTTATATTCATAGCTCCATGCATAAGTTTACAAATGTAAAAAAAGTCTTCGATTAATTGAGCCTTTCAACATAAAAAGTTTTAGTTGTTTCAATATATTTCAAACTCTAATTAATCTTGTGGATTTAAACAAAAAACATGTAAAACAGCAGAATATACACAAACACCAATCACACAGAACTAATTTTGCTAATGCATATAAAGTTAATCAGCCCGGAGTATAAATAGCAGAAATAATGTTGTTAATATAAAAAATATTTGCTAATTTTGCAGTGTGAAGTCAATCGGCCATAAATGCCGGAAATGTTTAATAATTAACTAAAAAACAATGGAAGAATTGATTGGAGCAAATGCAGGCCTGGTTTGGAATTCTCTGAATGAAAATGGAGAATTAACTTTAAAATTATTAAAAAAACAGACCAAACTAAAAGAAAAAGAGATCTATGCGGCACTGGGATGGCTTGCCCGCGAATCAAAGATTTCTATTTCAGAAACTGAAACCGACCTGACTGTATCTCTTATCTAAAAGATACATACGAATAAAAAAAGAGGCTGATTCATTTATTGAGTCAGCCTCTTTTTTTATTCATTCAGAACCAGAATGCAATCATAGAATAAATAAAAAACGAAAGCGCCAAGCCTCACGGCTCAACGCTTCCTCATTCAACAAAACTAATAACAGGTATTGCATAATACTCGATGCGTACAACCGCACCATATATAACCTAGAATACTAAATCATCAAATCCACTTCACTACTCAGCATCAGAATATGCAATCTCATCGTGTTGACTCATATCCAAACCAGCAACTTCTTCAGCTTCTGTAGCTCTGATTCCGAATAATTTATCAACAATTTTGAATAATATAAATGTCAGTACACCACTGTAAACAATTGTAGCTCCCGTTGCAATCAACTGCGTCATCAACTGACCACCGTTTCCGTACAATGCTCCGCTATATGCAGATTGTATTGCAGGAGTTGCCAACACACCAGTGATGATTGCTCCGAAAATACCACCCACACCGTGAACACCAAAAGCATCCAGTGAGTCATCGTATCCAAGTTTTGGTTTAACAACCGAAACCATGAAGTAACAGATAATTGAAACCAGCAAACCAATAATCATCGCACCGCTCACTCCAACAAAACCTGCGGCTGGTGTAACAGCTACCAATCCGGCAACAGCACCTGTAGCGATACCTACAACGGTTGGTTTCTTGTTGATAATCCACTCAAGCAACGCCCAGGTAAGAGCAGCAGCAGCAGTAGCAACATGTGTAGCAAGGAATGCGCTGGCAGCTAAACCATCGGCAGCCAAACCACTACCGGCATTGAAACCAAACCATCCAAACCAAAGCAGCGCAGCACCGATTGCAACGAATGCAATGTTGTGAGGAGGTGTTGGACGACCTTCGTAATACTTACGTTTACCAATCATCAGCGTCATTACCAAAGCTGCAATACCAGCATTGATGTGAACTACAGTACCACCGGCAAAGTCTAATGCACCCATTTTAAACAACCATCCGTCACCTGACCAAACCCAGTGAGCAACAGGATTGTAAACCACAATCGCCCAAAGAATAGAGAAGATAAGGAATCCGCGGAATTTAATACGCTCGGCAAAAGCACCCACAATAAGAGCCGGAGTAATCACAGCAAACATACATTGGAACAGCACAAATACAATGTGAGGAATAGTTCCGATTGTGCCACCATCAGCAGTTGGTTGAGAATGCGAAATAAAGTACGGACTCAAATCCGAAATTCCGATCCCACTCAAAAAAGCCCAATCAAAACCGCCAATAAACGGCTTCAGCGCCTCAATTGAAGAAGAACCAAAAGCATTGCTATAACCGAAAGCAACCCACTCCAATGTGATAACCGCTGTCAGAATAAAACATTGCATAAATACACTTAAAACGTTTTTCCGACGAACCAAACCACCGTAGAACAGTGCCAAACCGGGAATAGTCATCAACAATACCAAAGCCGTAGCCATAATCATCCAGGCAGTGTCACCTGCATCCACAGTGGGAGTAATTGTTGCAGCAGCTTCAGCCACCGGTGCTACTACAGCCGTATCTACCGCGGCCGAGTCAACAGCCATAGAATCGGCCGTTTGAGCTATCGAAAGAACAGGCATCGCCAACAACATAAACAATGGCAACGCGTATGTTTTAATTAATCTCTTTACCATAATAAAACCTATTAATAATTATACTGAATTCTTTTCTTATTTCTCTTTATCATACAACGAGTCATCTCCCTGATCACCAGTACGGATACGAACCGATTGCTCGATGGAAGTAACAAATATTCTACCATCACCACTTTCGCCGGTATATGCCGATTTCAAAATTGCATTGATAGACTTTTCTACATTGATATCACGTACAACAAATGTGATGTATATTCTATCGATGGTATTCACATCATAAGCTACGCCTCTGAAGATTAAACCTTGACGGGCAGTTCCCTGTCCCTTTACATCCCACCACGACAAGAAGTCGATATCTGCTTCGTGTAAAGCCTTGCGTACACTCTCGAATTTCGTCTTACGAACAATTGCTTCAATTTTTTTCATAGTTGTAATTTTTTTATTTTTGGTTTTATCGGTTAAGAGATACAGTAAATATACACATATTTTACTTACTGCACTCTTTTCCCGAAAAAAATTAAGCCATTTTGCTATTAGAATGTAACACCTGCAACAAAGAAAGCATCTTGTGCTTTAGGATTCAAGCCAACCAAACCGTAAACAGGCAAACTAAATTTATCACTGATTACAATCGATTTATTTACCTTAAGTGCAATATTAGTGATACCGAATCCTGTTGTACCATAAGCAACACTCTCATTAAATGCACCACCTGCTATCAACTTTGCACTTGAAGACAATGGATAACCCAACTCAAAATAAGTTGAATAAGCTTGTTTTCCATCACTTTCTTTTTTATCTGCTCCGTAAAACATTGTATTCAAAGAAACGCTCAAGGGAAAACTCTCCACTCCTGCATAATTCAAAGAAGCCTCAAATACGTGATCCGTTTCATCCTTCTTATAGTTGGTGTACGAATTATTGAATCCCCAGTTGTAATCAGTAACAGTAAGAGAAATCAAACTTGAAAATGCATAGGTAGCATAAATATCAACCTCTTTTACTGAACCACTAAAGCTTGAAGATCCCCATGCCCCTAACGTCAAACCTCCATATGTAAAAGTCAGACTTGGCTGAATATTTGGAGTTCCTTTGGGATTTGCAGCATCCTGAGCAACACCACGCCATACATACGAACTAACCAAATCAGCACCTACAGAAAAGGTACCTTTACTTTGTGCACTTGCACTTACCATGCCACTTACTAAAAGGGCCACTGCGAAGATGATCTTTTTCATAATTCAAAAATTTAATTATCGATTAAACATAAATAAAAATTCTTGTGTCAACCGAAAACCTGTTACGTTTCGGAATGATTAAGCAAAAAAATAAACCTAAAAACCTTTCTACCCAAAAAAAACAATACCTATCATATAAACAAACCCAACAACTATCTTTTGAAGCCATATATCATCAGCGAGATATCATTTTGTTATGTTTACAATGCAAAGATATGAACTTTTGTCACAATATCAATCATTTTAATATCATATTGTTTTCTACAAAAATGTAATATTTCATTTTGAAAGAATATAGCAATATTATATTTCATTTTGTCATATATCACAGCCAATAAATATCATTTTGAAAGAACATCCATTTATATTTGAAACAAAAAAAAGAGCCCCCGAAAACGGGAGCTCTTTATTTCTCATCAAACCTCTTCAAAGAAGAGATTTACTGATTTATCCTCTTAATTAAAGCGGTTTAATCGCTTCTGTAGGACAAGCATCAGCACAAGTGCCACAATCTGTACAAATTTCGGCGTCAATCTTATAGATATCGCCTTCAGATATTGCATCTACCGGACACTCATCAATACAAGTTCCACAAGCGATACAATCTTCAGTAATTACGTAAGCCATTTTATTTAGTTTTTAATTGGTGAATAATTTCCTTTGCAAAAATAAGGGTTTTACGTCATATCCAAAATTATTTCGCTCTTTTTCTCAATAAAATAATGCGAATAATCATTTTTGAACCATTTTGGAGTTCAACCAGGCTCCCAGCAACTGTTTCATCGACTCGTGGTAGACAAAAGTAGTATTAAATCCAAAGCCATGCCCACCGGAAGGGAATATATACATAGATGCCGGCACCCCAACCCGTTTCAGGGCACTGTAAAAATCGATACTATTTTGCGGTTTCACCGCTTTATCATCATCTGCCAATATAAGTAATGTAGGCGGAACCAAAGGTGTCACCCGATCTTCGTTGGAATATTGGGCAATCTTCTCTTCCGTTGGGGTGCTCCCCAAGAGATTATCTCTGGACCCGGCATGCGTTACACCTTTCTTCATAGACACAACCGGATAAAACAGAATCAGAAAGTCGGGACGCGAAGATATATCAAAATGCGTTCCCAGGGTAGAAGCCAAATGCCCTCCTGCCGAAAAGCCACAAACACCTACCTTCGCACTATCTATACCCCACTCCGAAGATTGACGACGAATTAGCCTCATTGCCTCCTGCGCATCCCTCAACGGAATTTCGGAGTGACCATTAGGCAGACTGTATTTGAGCACCACACCCACAACCCCCTTTGATGCCAGCCACTTTGCCACATCATGTCCCTCGTGCTTCATCGCCTGGCGCCCATAGCCACCTCCCGGGCAAATAAGAACCGCAGTCATTTTCTCTTTTTTCACCTCAGGCAAATAAATATACACGCTTGCCTCTTTCGAGTTCAAAACCTGCCCCGAAGAGGTAGTCTCCTCTTCAGCCACAATACCATTTGACTCAGGAGCACCCGACTGCCAAACCTTTTGCTCGATATAATTCTGAGACATCATCGCAGAGCAAAACATCAATAATGATGCGAACATATACATTTTCATAAGTGAGGAGATTTTAATGAAGCGACAAATGTAAATAAAAAAAAAATACAACTTGCATCTATTCTGCACAAAAAAAAGGGCAACCCACGAATGAATTACCCTCTCTGACTCAAATCAATATCAATTATTTATTTTCATAATCCCTCAACGTATCCTGCAAACGCTGCCTTGCAAAAAAGATGCGACTTTTTACTGTTCCAATAGGCAACTCCATTTTATCTGCAATCTCCTGATACTTGTATCCGGCAACATGCATAGAAAAAGGCACCTTATATTCATCAGAAAAACTGTTTATCGCCTTCAGTATCTCTTTCACAGAAAAACTACCTTCCGGCGTATCAAAACCCGACTCCTGGGGCAGATTTAAATGATACAAATCCTCCGTCTGATCAATCACAGTCTGATTACGGACAACCTTACGGTAGTTGTTGATAAATATATTCTTCATAATGGTAAAAACCCAACCCTTGAAGTTTACATTATCAATATATTTTTCCTGATTATCTAATGCTTTTAAGGTAGTATCCTGCAACAAATCCTCCGCGTCTTCGCGATTTGCAGTCAACTGATAGGCAAAATTTTTGAGATTTCCCTGAAGCCCCATGAGCTTTTCTGTAAAATTAATCGTAGTCATAACATTCATTTTTTAGTGTTTCTACCTATTTACCTACATTCTGACTTTTGGATGATTACATCCACACTGCAAATGTATTGATTATTTTTTTAACCACAAAACTATTTAGACAGAATATAAAGAGCAATATAGTTAAATATCATTTACAACACAACTCATCCAATCAGCAAAAACAAAACAGACAAACACAATATTTTAAGATTATAAACACAGAAAGCGCCTAACAATGCGTATTTGTGTTATTTTTCCATATTATTAAACATAAAAAACAGAAAACAAACAACGCCAAAATCATAATAAATGCTATATTTTCGTTAACCAAAATCACAAAACAGCACAAAACAGCACACTTTACAAAGAATGATTCTAAGTAGTAAAAGCAAATCCAATAACGTCCAAAACGCCGTAGCTAATAAGTTCGGGCAACAGATCAGGTTTAAATATCCTTCAAAAACATCCAACATCAATCCATATATTAACAAAGAGCCAACAGAAGGTTTATCTAATTAAAATAATTGACTAAATTTGTGATGCAAACAAAAACAGCAGTAATACTATGAACAAAAATTCATTTCTGGGTATCATTCCGGCCAGATATGCCTCTACCCGATTTCCGGGTAAGCCATTGATAAAAATGGGAGACAAAACAATGATACACCGGGTTTACGATCAGGTAAGCTCCGTTTTAGATAAAACAATTGTGGCCACAGACGATCAACGCATATTTGATGAGGTAAAATCATTTGGCGGAAACGTAGTGATGACCTCCGAACTCCATAAAAGCGGCACTGACAGATGCCACGAGGCAATGCTGATAAATGGGGAAAAATACGATGTCGTTATCAACATTCAGGGAGATGAACCTTTTATCCAACCGGAACAAATCGAACTGCTGAAATCGTGCTTCGAAAAATCAAATACACAAATTGCAACTCTTATTAAACCATTTTCGCCCGACGAGAAGTGGGAAACTCTGGCAAATCCCAATTCGCCCAAAGTCATCATCAACAACAAATCAGAAGCAATCTATTTCAGTCGCTCTGTGATACCTTATATAAGAGGAGAAGAACAAGCGAACTGGGCAAAGCGCTTTACCTTCTACAAACACATTGGCTTGTATGCCTACCGCGCCGATATACTAAGCCAGATTACAGAACTGACTCAATCATCACTCGAACAGGCTGAATCTCTGGAACAAAACAGGTGGATTGAGAATGGTTATTCGATTCAGGTAGCTATCACCAATCAGGAAACAATCGGAATTGACTCTCCGGAGGACCTGGAACTGGCCAGAAAATTCTTCTGATACACAACCTATAAAAATGCAATAATGATAAACAGATTTGAAGCTCCCACCATCAAACCGGTGAACGACATAGATTTCATTACACCACAAATACATACATTTCAAAATGGGCTAGAGCTCTATGCCATCAATATGGGTGAACAGGACATTACCCGTATCGACATTATGTTCGCCTCCGGCAAATGGGAACAACAGAAGAACCTGTGCGCATCTCTCACCAATTTACTACTCAAGGAGGGTACCTCCAGCTACTCTTCGCTCCAGATAGCGGAAAACATGGATTATTACGGCGCCTGGCTCCAAAATTCAGTCACCCGACACAACTCATACATCACCCTCTATGCGCTCAACAAGCATCTGGAAAAGCTACTGCCCTTGCTCGAAGAGATTGTCAGACAACCGACATTCCCGCAGGAGATATTCGACACGCAACTCTCCCGACGAAGACAACAGTTTAAAATCGACCAGCAAAAAGTAGACGCATTGGCTGTCGCCTGCTCGATGAAACAACTTTTCGGAGAAGACCATCCTTATGGCAAACAACTAACAGATGCTGACTTCGACTCTATTACCGGTTATGATTTGAATGAGTATCACAAAATGCACTACCATTCAGACAATTGCAAGATCGTGATTACCGGCAAAATCAATGACAGACACATCTCTCTTTTCGACAATTGCTTTGGCGCAGGGAAGTGGGGAGATGGAATCGTTGCGCAGGAAGTAAATGCAGTAATTAACCCGGGATTAAAATTCGAGAAAATAGTTAAAGAGGATTCTGCTCAATCCGCAATCCGCATTTCGACTCACACCATCAACAGAGACAACCCCGACTTCAACAACCTGCGCATATTAAACACAATACTGGGTGGGTATTTCGGAAGCAGGCTGATGCTTTCTATCAGGGAAGAAAAGGGATATACCTACGGAATAGGATCATCAATCTCTGCGCAAAAACAGGGCAGCTACCTCTCCATCGGCACACAAACGGCTACAAAATATGTGAACGCACTGATTGAAGCTGTTTTCAAAGAAATAAAACTACTTAAAGAAGAACTCATTCCGGAAGATGAACTAAACAGAGTAAAAAGCTATATGCTTGGCGACTTCGCCCGCTCATTTGATGGACCTTTTGCCACAGCTGATGCCCAGATTTCGTTGCTGGCAAACTCTCTACCACAGACATATTTCAGAAATCAACTGGAGAGCATTCACCGGATTACACCGGAAACGCTACTAGACCTGGCCAACAAATACCTCATCGAAGATAAATTTCACGTGACTGTTGCCGGGCAATAAAGCTTACTGAAACAATTATTCAAACACCAAAAAATCAAATATATGAAAAAAATCATTGCTACGTTTTGCTTACTGATGGCGTTGAGTGCTTCAGCAAACGAAAACATCTATCCGCTGATTCAAAACTCGGAATCGAGGCAAACTCTTTCGCTAAACGGACTCTGGCAATGCCAGATTGACCCTTATGAGACCGGCTTTTACAACTATCGAATGACGGAAGATCCCAAAGGATTTGGTATCGACAGAAAACAACAGAATGCATCTGATCTGGTAGAATACAACTTCGACACAGCCCCAACCATTCAGGTGCCGGGAGACTGGAACACTCAGGCCGAAAAATGGCTCTACTACGAGGGAACTATGTGGTACAGAAGAAAATTCCAGTTTGCAAAAAATGAAGATAAACGCCAATTTCTATGCTTTGGAGCTGTCAACTACGATTGCCACATTTATCTGAACGGAAAAAAGATTGGCTATCACGAGGGAGGTTTTACCTCTTTTAATATCGAAATAACAAACCAAATTAAATCGGGCGACAACTCCCTGGTCATAAAAGTAGACAACAAACGTCGTTTAGATGCTGTACCCACAACAAATACAGATTGGTATAACTACGGAGGAATCACCAGATCTGTTTACATCTCCGAGCTCCCCAAATGCTTTATTCGGGATTACACAGTGAGTCTGAAGAAAGAGTCGAATCAAATCATCCGGGGCTCTATCCAGCTGGATGGAAAAGAGGCTCCTGCCCAGATTATCTTCGAAATACCGGAACTGAAAATCAGGAAAATACTGGATGTAGATAAAGACGGGGCCGCCTCATTTGAAATAAAATCGAAGCCTACACTCTGGAGTCCCGAAAACCCACACCTATACAATGTGCATATATCAACATCAAACGACAAAATTGATGATAAAATCGGATTTCGCACCATCGAAACCAAAGGGAAGAAAATATTGCTAAACGGGAAAGAGATCTTCTGTCGTGGCATCTGCATCCACGAAGAAGCACCATTCAGGAGCGGAAGAGCCTGGAGCCGCGAAGATGCTCAAACATTGCTGGGTTGGGCCAAAGAGTTGGGTTGCAACTTTGTACGACTGGCCCACTATCCTCACAACGAAACCATGATACGCGAGGCTGAGAAAATGGGATTGTTAGTCTGGTCGGAAATACCTGTTTACTGGACTATACAATGGAAAAACAAAGAGACCCTCGAGAATGCCAAAAACCAACTCAGCGAAATGATTGTCCGCGACAAAAACAGGGCCAATGTAATTATCTGGTCAATAGCCAACGAAACCCCGGTAAGCGACGAGCGAAATTTCTTCCTGAAATCGCTGGCCGATCAGGCCAGAAGCCTCGACCCCACGCGATTGGTAGCCGCTGCTATGGAAAAACATGCCAAAGACAAACAAACAATGACCCTCAAAGACCCGGCTGCCGACTTCCTTGATGTTCTGAGCTTCAATCAATACATCGGCTGGTACGATGGACTTCCCGAGAAATGCGAACGCGTAAACTGGACTTTCGAACACGACAAACCCGTGTTTATCTCTGAATTTGGTGGTGGGGCATTGCAGGGATTACACGGAGCTAAAGAGAGCAGATGGACAGAAGAGTTCCAGGAGGATCTCTACATAAAATCTATTGAAATGCTCAAAAGAATGGAGGGTTTATCGGGTTGCACACCCTGGTTGCTGATGGATTTCCGTTCACCGAAACGAATGCTGGGTGGCATTCAGGACGGATTCAACCGAAAAGGACTCTACTCCAACAAAGGAATAAAAAAGAAAGCCTTCTTTGTCATGCAGAAATGGTACGAAGAGATTAAGAATAGCGACAAAACAAAAAAATAGTTGCAACTCGTGGAATTAAAAATTAAGAGGCTGTCTCAAAATCAATTGAGGCAGCCTCTTTTCTAAGATTTAAAAGCTCTTTTAACCATCGCAAAAACACAAAACAATCATTATCCCCATTGTTTTAAACCGGGGAAAATACAATCACGACTTGTTGAATAAACAAAACTTCATTAATTTTACCGCAAAATCACAATCAATAAAAATAATACGCCCATTTATTGGGATGGAATCGAGATTAAAAGCATAATAGAGTATGAAAATCAGATCAGCCATTACAGCTCTTCTTCTGTTTTCGTTTTGGAACAATCCGGCAGCACAGACAACAAACTTTGGCATTGATGCCGGCTTCGGCACATACGAAATGACCCAGGTAAAACAATCTCTCGAGACAGTAATAAAAGCGAATGCATTAAATCCACAATGCACCCATAACTTTCCGGGATATCTTTTTTTCAGGCCTTATATGGAGTTTGTGTATGGTCCTTTTAACACCGGACTTAGCTATACACTTATGTCTACAGGAGCGAGGTACTCCATACGCGATTATAGTGGTGAGTATAAATTAGATGCACAGATAATCGGAAATACAGCCGGATTATATATCGAAAATCCGGTATACACTACCGGAAAATTCATTTTCCTGCTGTCGGCAGAAGGTGGTGTTATTTTCAACTGGATGAAGATGAAAGAGTCTTATGAGGTATATGATATTGTAAAGCAACAAAGCAGCAGCTACAGACTAACATCACTAAATATGTTTCTTAAACCATATATTAAGGTAGAGTATAAAATCCGAAAAAAATTAAAAACAGCAATTTCAATAGGTTATCACAAAGATGTGCATGCAAAGCCCATGCATCTTGAGGGAGCCCCCTTGCAGGTGACTGACTTCAAAGCAGATTGGGACGGGTTTCGAGCCGGAATTGGCATAACCTACTGCCCCGAATAAAAACAAGGTTACATGCCAACAATACTGAGATTAGATTGTTTAAAATGAAATCGATTCGGGGGATGGGGTTTCTTTCTTCCAACAGAAAAATAACAGTCGGAAACTAATAACAAATATAATAATATGAAACACAAAGCATTATTCTCATTATCACTCCTACTGGTGGCATTCTGCACATTTGCCAAACAGCCGGTCGCAACCGAATCGCTATGGTATGCCCAGCCCGCAAAAAAATGGCTGGAGGCACTGCCTATAGGCAATGGAACATTGGGGGGCATGATATATGGCGGGGTTGAGAAAGAGCAAATCCAGTTCAACGAATCGAGCCTGATAACCGGTACTACCGCCATAAACCGGAACGAAAAGCCATCGGTAGGCAACTATCAGCCTTTTGGGGATATCCTGATTGACTTTGACAAGCAAAACCCGGAGAATTACAGGCGCGAACTGGATCTCACGCAAGGCATTCATACAGTTATTTTTTCATCCAACGGGGTCGATTTTCGCCGCGAATATTTGTCGAGTTATCCGGACAAAGTGCTGGCAGCCCGTTTTACGGCCAATAAAAAAGGGAAAATCTCATTCAGATTGATTCTAAGGGATGCACACAAAGCAACAATTGTGGTGAAGGGAAACAAAATTACAGCAACGGGAGCTCTTACAGAAAATGGAATGCAGCACGAGTCGCAGGTGATGGTAATCAATTCAGGCGGACAATTATCGTCGGATAATGAATCTGTTACGGTAACAAACGCCAACACAGCCACCATCCTGCTGGTTGCCGCCACAGACTTCTCGAAAGATTTTTCGAAGAACTTCAAAGGAGATCATCCCCATGCTCAGCTGGAAAAAACGATAGCACTTGCAGCTGCCCAATCATTCGACAAGCTCAAAAAAACTCATATAGCCGATTATCAGAAATTATACAATCGTGTACATTTGAATCTGGGCGCAACGGTAGATAAACCGACAATAGATCGCTTAAACGCCGTGAAAAACGGTGAAAAAGATCCGGCACTCGAAGCCCTGCTGTTTCAATACGGCAGGTATCTGCTCATCAGCTCATCCCGGCCCGGAGGTCTGCCTGCCAATTTGCAGGGAATATGGAACAACGAATACAAACCGGCCTGGTACTCGCAATATACCACCAACATCAATGTGGAAATGAATTACTGGCCGGCTGAACTTACAGGGCTATCCGAATGCACAGAACCCTTCTATGATTGGGTAGAAAATCTGGCACGAGTGAATAAGAAAATCGACGACCCGAAACTGCAAACCAAACGGGGTTGGATAGCCTATAGCACCAACAACACCATGGGAGGCACATCTATTTGGGGAATACATCGCCCGGGCAGTGCCTGGATGAGTCAGCATTACTGGGAACACTACGCGTTTACGGGCGACAAAGAATTCCTCAAAAACAGAGCCTACCCGATGCTGAAAGATGTATGCGGATATTGGGAAGACCATTTGGTAGAGAGCAAAGACGGGAAATTGATAACTCCCGATGGATGGTCGCCAGAGCACGGCCCCGGTATGGTAGAGGGAGACCGCACTCCATATCCCGGTGTATCATACGATCAGCAAATAGTTTATGATTTGTTTAGCAACACGATAGAAGCCGCTGCCGAATTGAGAACCGACACCGAATTCAAAGCGAAAATTGAGAATATGCGCAGCCGTCTGCTGGGGCCGCAGGTGGGTCGCTGGGGACAACTGCAGGAGTGGATGGAAGATTTGGATAACCCGAATGATCACCACCGGCACAATTCGCACATGTTCGGGCTACACCCTGGCCGCCAGATAAGCCCGATTACCACGCCCGAATGGGCCAAAGCGGCCATGGTATCGCTCAATGCGCGCGGCGACGTGAGCACCGGATGGAGCACTGCCTGGAAAATCAATCTGTTTGCCCGCCTGGGTGAAGGAAATCGCGCCTATAAGTTGATTAATATGCTCTTTAACAGATGTATTCTCGAAAACATGTTTGATACCCACCCACCCTTTCAGATCGACGGCAACTTTGGCTATACGGCCGGTGTAGCCGAAATGCTGCTTCAAAGTCATTTAAAAACCCAACAGGGCTACCTGCTTCAGTTGCTTCCGGCTTTGCCCGATGCATGGGCCAGCGGTGAGGTTAAGGGTCTGCGTGCCCGCGGGGGCTTTGTGGTTGATTTGCAATGGGCTAACGGAAAAATGACCGGTTGTTCTGTTCGTTCTCTTCTCGGTAATGATGTATCAGTTCTTTACAAAGGAAAAACCATTACACTGCAAACAAAAGCTGGAAAAACCTACCGATTTCCTTCAGACATAAAACTATAATCCGCCACGATAAGGTATGGAATAATAAGCTCTTTTTCCCGCTCTGCCTGTAAATGGCAGGGCGGGATTTTTTATATTCAAATATTTATTTATAATTTTACAGAAAAATCACAAAATACCTGAATAGAAAATCAAAATAAAGAATAAGTTCTCAGGTAAATTTACTATCTTTTTAATTATTACACTTGCTTAAATTCAGAATTATGAGAAAACTTTCTTTGTTTTTTTTGCTGTTTGGTTGCCTGTTTGCATCGTTTGCACAAGACATTATCCTGAGAACAAACGGAGATAATATTCCCTGCAAGATAACAAATGCAGACAGTTCGACAGTCTATTTCTCGATATACAGAGACGGAAATGAAATCGCAACATCAATAGAAAAAAGCAAGATAAAGGAAATTAGATACAATGCTTCGCCTAACGCGTTCAAACAAGCCAAAGAAAAATCTAATCCCGAATCGCGCCACTGTACAACATTCGGGTTGTTACAGGGAGGTGGTTCGCTTGTAGGGATGGACATTGAATTTCTCTTGTCAAAACAAATCGGAGTGCAGGCTGGTGTGGGATTTATTGGATATGGTGCCGGCCTCAATTTTCACTTTACGCCCCAAATAAGAAGCACATTTATCTCGCTCCAATACTGGCATCAGGGCATTGGGTCGAGCCATACTCAATCATTATTAGGCCCCAGTATTGTATACCGAAGTAAAAAGGGTTTTACAGCCCAGTTGGGTATAGCTGTGCGGGTAGAAGTCGGGCCTGAACTGTCGGATGAGCTAAAGAAAACAGATGCGATGCTAATCTATTCGATTGGGTGGTATTTGCCCTGGTGATAATTACAAAGAGTTGGTTGATGACACATTAGACAATCAAAGCTGAATCCGATAATGAAAAAATGGAATATCCCTCCCGTATATGTTTTGTTTTCAATCCTTTTGATGACACTATTGTATTTCCTGCTCCCCGACTATCAAATTATATACTTTCCGCTGAACTTTGCCGGATTACCCCTGTGTTTTGCCGGTTTTGTACTAATGGGTAAATCGAGAGATCTGTTTAAAAAGCACCAAACCACATTAGCGATTACCCAATCGACAGCGTTAATTCAGGAAGGGGTGTTTTCAAAAAGCCGCAATCCGATGTATATCGGGATGTTTCTGCTTCTGACAGGTATTGGCATCTGCTTTGGCAACCTGTTATCGATACTGGTTCCGTTTATTTTCATTCTCCTTGTACATTTTGTGTTTGTATTGAAAGAAGAGAAGCTGATGGCTCAGGAGTTTGGACCGGAGTATGCCAACTACCGGAAGAGAGTATCAAGATGGATTTAACCATCTGTATTTCTTTTATTTAAAGACAGTCCGACAAAAATGGGACTCCATTTACAACCACTTCAATTAAAATCTTTTTCACATCTCATTTGTTTTATTGAGAGATAGAATACTCAAAAAAAATGAGATTAATAAACCTTTAAAGAAGTGCGGTGTCAGCACCTTAAACTCTGACGGGCTATCATGAAAAAGTTTTACTTTTTACTTGTGGCGACCCTTGTGTCGTTTTTGGCAGAGGGTCAGATTCAGCAAATATCCGACCCATTATTGGCGGGCGGAAGAATCAGAGACCATGCAAAAAACAGCAGTTGTGTACTTGTAGCAACTGAGGGTGGAATTTTCAAAACCACTGATCAGGGAATCAGCTGGACCAATGTTTCGCAATCACTTGACCCCGCAGGTATTGAATGTGAAAAGATTGTGTGTACCGGAAGTGATTTTTATGTAAGAAACAACTCTCCCTACAATTCGGGAATATTTAAAAGCAGCAACAACGGGACTGACTGGACACGGCTGAATTTCACCAACTGGTGGCCGCAATCGCTGGGTTGCATTTCGAACAAACTATTTGTAGTGGGCAACAATCAGGTAACCGGTGAGGGTCGCATCTACAGTTCGACCAACGGGACTGACTGGACTCCGGGCGCAGTAGTTTGGTCGGGCTGGGGTAATAATCATGCGGAATTATACTCTTTCGGGCAGGACAAACTCTATCTGTTATACAACGGAGATCTGCTTTACACAACCGATGGAAGCCAGCTCAACGGGATAGCAACCACGGGGCTGGGGGGATCCGGTTTTTCGAATAACGATAACGATTTCTTTGGCGACAGCGCTGGCAATATCTACTTCAGAACAGACAACAAGGTTTTCAGATACAATTTTGCAACCTCAACATGGATTGATATTTCGACCGGAAAGATTCCGGCTGAAAACCAAATTCTGAATCTATCGGTGACAGACAATGCTATATTTGTAAGCACCCTCACACCGTCAGCCATGATAGCCCTGTACCGATCTACCAATCAGGGGTCCGCATTTTCGGTTATCAGTAATCCCGGTATACTGGCACCAATGATTGAGGGCATCTTCGAAACCTCGTCCAACAAACTGATAGGAATGGGACTCTATGAGCAGGTTTTGGTGAGCTCAAACGGAGGAGACACCTGGGCAGAATACCCCAATCAGTACATCGCTTTGAATACCAGCAATCTCACCCTTTCGGGAAATGCATTGCACTTTTCGACCGAGAACAGGGGGATTATCCGGTCTGAAAACGGCACCACACCCTGGGCTACCGGCAACGCGGGAATTCCGGGATTCAACGGAATCGCCCATTTTGTGAACGATCTTTTTGTGGTAAAAGACACGCTGTTTTCGTTTCTTCAACCAGATCCGTTTACCGAAAATCTACTGTTGTACAAATCTATCGACAAGGGCATTAGCTGGAATCCCTGTCTGATAAAATCGCCATACAATACGGGCGAAAACTATGCCTTCGCAGGCAAATGCGATTCGGCATTGTTTATCAGTTATTATAATCCCGGAACATCGAACTATTCGTTGATTACCTCTTTCGACAACGGTGCAAACTGGACCAAACGGGGGCCGCTTAGCTTCTCGAACCGGATTTTCCTGAGAGGACCAAAGCATTGCCTGTTTGCGTTTTCAGAAAATAGCGGACAATGGAGTGACTTCAATAATGTAAGCCGGGCCAATAGCTTTGGTATAAGTTTTACAGATATAAACACAGGTAACCTGTTCAACAACAACAGGTATATCAAGAGAGAGATAAATATAAATCATGAAAAGGGTGGACCGATAATGGGTTACGACCCGGCAAGCAACAAAGCAATGTTTGTAGTCCGCGATTTTACCACCGGCAACAACGACAAACTCTATCAATACAACATAACCACCTCTGTCTGGTCTGAAATCATAGCATCCGGACTACCACAGGATTATCAGGGAAATTGCCTGCGTAATATCGCCCCGAACACCTGGCTGCTGGCCACAAACGAAGGGCTCTACCGCAGTTTCGATGGTGGGGCAAGCTGGAACATCACACACAATGCCTCCGGCTGGCAAAAGGGAATGATTGTCAACAGCATACAACTGATTGGGAAGAAAACGTTCCTCGGCACTCTGGCCAATGGTGTATGGAGTATTGATTTACCCAGCAGCCTCAACGACGTTACAGCAGACGGAAACTGGAATGTGTATCCCAATCCGTTCAAAGACAAGCTTACACTGGAGATACCCCGGGAGACAACCAGTGCAACTGCCAGTCTGTTTACAACCTCAGGAATAGAAGTAGTTAAATACCAACTTCCGGCAAAAACGTCCACTCTCAACACCGCTTTTTTGCCGGCCGGAAATTATATTCTACAGGTAAAAACACAACAGCAGATTTACCGGAAACTAATTATAAAGAGATGATATTTCTGTTCTGACTGCTTTGGAAAGCAACACGCTGCGCAACTTTAGTAAAACAATAGGATAACAGAAAACTTTGCAATATGCAAAGTTTTCTGTTATGTTTGCATATTGAATTTTAGAATATGAAAATTAGGAACAAAACGGATTTAGAAAAGTTTGTAAAAAAACATGCTGATTCAGCTAAAGCAATTCAGAAATTCATTGATATTATTGAAGAAGCTGAATGGAAAAATCTAAACGACATCAAGTCAGATTTTAATTCAGTACGGTTCAATTTATAGGCACTCACGCTGAATACAGCATGATTGATGCAACAAAAATATAAAAAATTGGAGGTGTTTTTATGGAAAAGAAATATCTATATATTACAGAAATTCACACACTTGAACTATTTAATGAAGTGTCTGAATACACAGATGCGCTTATCGACGAAGCAACTGAAGTTGGAGCATTAATTAACCCGGATGCCGACAATGAATATACACGGGAAATAGGACGTGTAGGACGTATGTGTGCTGATTATGAAAGTTTACACATGAAATTTCAACACCTGAAATTCAAATCACCATTGGTAGTCTCCATCGAAAACGAAATGGAGAAACGACATATAAAACAACGACAAACTGCTGAATTGCTTGACATTAAAGAATCGACTTTTAGCCAAATAATGACAGGAAAACGCTCTGTTTCAATGCGCATAGCTAAACGATTATACAAAGTACTGAATATTGATCCGGGATTAATTCTGGAATTTTCGTAATGGGTTTATCTTTTATCCCAACGGGGAATAAGCGGTTAAATTAAAACTGTTCAATCCCACCTGACTATTAAAGGTTACGAATTCGTTACCTTTTAAATCAGGATTGTGTATTTCTTCCCATATTCCAATAATCAATATTGTGGTATTCAAAAATGGCAATATCTGCTCCTTCAACCCCACCTTTCTATCCAATCACCCTTGGGTTTAACATTTGGCTCTGTTTGCTCCGGAATAGTGGCACTGTTTCACCGGAATAAACACGACATAATCCAATTTTTACAAATCTCGTACATCACCGACTGTGAATCGGGAATGTAGTTCAACCTGCCTTTCATGCTGGGTCGTACCGACCGCACGAAAGTCTATGTATTGTCAACAAGTTTTCGTACTTCAGTTCTTGCGTTGTCAAGTCGTTGTCTCGGGTCGTAATATTTTCGTTTGAAATAAAGTCCACCAACTAAAATAATCGCAATTAAACCAATCAGTAATATCGTCTTTTTCATAGATTAAGTTTTTTATTTGTTGACTTCTGATTTGTCTACATTCCAACACCAAAGAAAAAAAGGAAAATTATAAAACATATCCACCAAATTGTATTCAATAAACTCCCAATTAAAACACCAAGTATTATTTGGTTTTTAAATTTCTTGAATCTATTGTAGGCTAAAGCTGGGATTAAAGCCAAAAACAAAAATATAATGATTAAAATTTTCTCGTTGCGTATAAAGTAATATGTCAAAAGCCCTAAAAAACAAGCTGTCAAAATAGAAATCAAAAAGATTTTTAAATAGTTCCAAGAAAAAATCATTGTCTAAAAATTATTTATACAGCCTAACACTGTTTGTTATTTTTTTCACTATGCCGCATAACGAATCGCTATGAGCAACTCATTTCCTGTATGTACTATGCTATTGCACATATATCCGAATTATCGAACATTCCAAATAATGTTATGTTGTTGATAATTAACCTTGTACTGTTTTTGCTGTTTAAATAGTTGTTGCACATACAGGATTTAACATTTAATGCATTTAGTACTTGAATCGGGCATTTTAATATTATATTTTTACAAAAATAGGAGTTTCTTTTCACAAAACAAGAGGTTTATTGATTTACTTCTAAATTATCTAACGGACTTTTAATTTGATCAAATCCCCTGGTAGTTATATGTGTGTAAATTTCAGTAGTTTTGCTATTTGCATGGCCTGATAAACTTGTTTTATTGCCCAATGCATCACACTGCGATGCCCCGTCAACAATATTTCTTCCCGAAAATAATCATGATCCCATCGGCAAACGATTTTCTATCGCGGAAAAAGATTGTTGTCGGACCTTTATACGGTACTTTTCCATACAAAAAAAACGCCGGGAAGCCCTTAGGTCTCCCTCTGTCGGCGGTCGTAGCGTGTAAAATACAGGTAAACAGGTAGACAGGTAAACTAGTAGACGGGTAAACGGGGATGAAACGCTAATTTCGCCCGAAAGAATATCATTTACAGCACTGAAAATTGAAGAATTCGCGGAAGAATGTCAATAATAGGCCTGCAACACAAATAGTGCGTCCGCAATAAGCAGCAACAGGGCCTGAAATGATATTTTTTCGGGGTAAAATGTCATTTCAGGCCAGACCAGAGCAATATACCCCGGGAAATAGGCATAATCGGCGATGAAAACAGGAATGCGATTCAGCAAAATTGAATAAATCGAATGGATTAAGGGATGCGAATACGAAAATCGGAATAAATCTGGATGTTTTGACAGGTAGGATTTTTCAAAACACAATATACGCGATAGAATAGAAAATCTGTTTTGACAAAACAAGATAATTTCGGCAAATACAGGAAATCTCCAATATTGAACTACACTAAAACAATATTCAGGCAAACATATTATCCGTAAGAATAAAATCAATTACCTTCGTATGTAATACCAACCCGTATAGCACAATACTGCCGAATGATTGGTACAAAGATACAAAATAAAACGATATTATATGAATCTCAATAATGTCTCGTCCTGATATCTATTGTCTTTTTCCGCCCCACCCCCCCAGAAGGGGGCTTTTGCCGCAGCTCGTTTATTGAGAATGACGGCCGCCGCCTTAATGATGGTCGCAGAGCGTATGGGAACAACAGGTATTGACATCAGGTGGATAGGCGACTTTAAACAAAACATTTTAATCCATCCCGCTCTTTATACCGAAGTTTATGCTTAATTTTGCATGTCGATAAAAAGAAGAGAATCATGGTAAAGAAGTTTGATTTTTTAGTGATAGGTTCGGGCATTGCCGGAATGAGCTTTGCGTTGAAGGTGGCTGATAAGGGAAAAGTAGCTCTGGTAAGCAAAACTGACCTCGAAGATACAAATACATATTACGCACAGGGTGGAATTGCCTCTGTGACCAAACCAACGGACAACTTCGAAAAGCATATAGAGGATACCATTGTTTGCGGTGATGCACTTTGCGACCCCGCGGTTGTGGAGATGGTGGTAAAAGAGGCTCCGGCTCAAATTAAGGAGCTGGTAGACTGGGGAGTAAAGTTCGACCGCGACCCGAAAGGGAGTTTCGACCTGCACAAAGAGGGTGGCCACTCCGAGTTCCGGATTCTTCATTACAAAGACAGCACCGGCGCCGAAATTCAGAAATCGCTCATCAGAGCGGTGCAAAGCCACCCTAACATCAGCGTGTTTGAGAACCATTTCGCTATTGAGATAATCACCCAACACCATTTGGGAGAGCACATTACCCGCCAAACTCCCGATATCGAGTGTTACGGAGCCTACATACTCGACGAGCACACCAACTACATACACACTTTTCTGTCGAAAACCACGCTCATTGCTTCAGGTGGCATCGGCACCATCTACCAAACCACCACCAATCCGCTGATTGCCACAGGCGATGGTATTGCTATGGTTTATCGGGCCAAAGGTACAGTGCGGGATATGGAGTTTGTGCAGTTTCACCCTACGGCGCTGTACAACCCCAACGAATGCCCATCGTTTCTCATTACCGAAGCTATGCGCGGATACGGAGCTGTGCTGCGCACCAAAGATGGCAAGGAGTTTATGCAAAAATACGACGACCGCAAATCACTGGCTCCCCGCGACATTGTGGCACGCGCTATCGACAACGAAATGAAGAACCGCGGTGATGAGTTTGTCTACCTGGATGTAACCCACAAAAACGCGGAAGAGACGAAAGAACATTTCCCCAATATTTATAAAAAATGCCTCAGCTTTGGCATTGATATTACCAAAGAGTACATTCCCGTGGCACCAGCCGCGCATTTTGTATGCGGAGGCATTGAGGTCGATATGGACGGACGTTCTTCTATCAAAAGACTTTACGCCGCCGGCGAATGCACCTACACCGGACTGCATGGAGCCAACCGACTGGCGTCAAACTCGCTGCTGGAGGCTATCGTATATGCCGACCGTGCTGCCCGTCACGCATCGGAGGCCATCCACACAATAACACAGAACGAGAAAATACCAAACTGGAACGACGAGGGCACATCGCTGCCCGAAGAGATGGTATTGATTACCCAAAGCGAAAAAGAGGTGAAGCAAATTATGTCGGCCTATGTGGGTATTGTTCGCAGCAATCTGCGATTGAAGAGAGCCTTCGACCGGCTTGAGATACTCTATCAGGAGACAGAAAATCTCTTTCAGCGTTCGGTGGTGTCGAAGCAAATCTGCGAATTGCGCAACATCATCAATGTCGGATATCTGGTCATCACCCAGGCCATGCAGCGCAAAGAGAGCCGCGGATTGCACTACAACATCGACTATCCGAAGAAAAACAGAATAGACAACCGACGCAAATCGTAAACCCACAAATACCCGCACATGTCACTTCCCTTAGCCGAAAGACTTCGTCCCAACGATCTGGATCACTACATCGGTCAGAAACATCTGATTGGCCAAAATGCTGTGCTCCGCCGGATGATTGAGGCCGGACACATCTCATCTTTTATACTTTGGGGCCCTCCGGGTGTGGGAAAAACCACTCTGGCACGCATCATTTCCAACAAACTGGATGTGCCGTTTTATACCCTGAGTGCCATTCATTCGGGAGTGAAAGAGGTGCGGGAAGTGATCGAAAAGGCTAAAAACCAGCGGTTTTTCAACAGCAAAAGTCCAATCCTGTTTATCGACGAAATACACCGCTTCAGCAAGTCGCAACAAGACTCGCTGCTGGGGGCAGTCGAAAACGGCACCGTCACGCTGATTGGCGCCACAACAGAAAACCCATCGTTTGAGGTAATCAGGCCATTGCTTTCTCGCTGCCAGGTCTACGTGCTGAAATCTCTCGAAAAGGAAGATTTGCTGGAGCTGACACACCGGGCAATAGAAACAGACGTCGAGCTGAAAACAAAAAATATACAACTGGTAGAGAGCGACGCGTTGCTTCGTTTTTCGGGTGGAGATGCCCGCAAGCTGCTGAACATACTGGAGCTGGTAACGAGTGTTGAGCAGGGCGAACAGATCATTATCAACGACGAAATTGTAACCGGAAGATTGCAGGAAAACCCGGCGGCTTACGACAAAGGCGGCGAATTGCATTACGACATCATATCCGCATTTATCAAATCCATCCGCGGGAGCGATCCCGATGGAGCTATATATTGGCTGGCCCGTATGGTGGAGGGAGGCGAAGATCCCGCATTTATTGCCCGTCGATTGGTGATATCGGCAGCCGAAGATATCGGATTAGCCAACCCGAATGCACTGCTGCTGGCCAATGCCTGTTTCGATTCGTTGCAAAAAATCGGGTGGCCCGAAGGACGTATAATTCTGGCCGAAACCACCATCTATCTGGCATCGAGTGCCAAAAGCAACTCGGCCTATCTGGCCATCGACGACGCTCTGGCTCTGGTGCGCGAAACCGGCAATCTGCCCGTGCCCCTGCACCTGCGCAACGCCCCTACCCGACTGATGAAGGAGCTGGATTATGGAAAAGAGTACAAATACGCACACAACTACGAAAACAACTTTGTGAAACAGGAGTTTCTGCCCAAAGAGATTTCGGGGCGAAAAATATGGACACCACAAAACAATGCATCCGAGGCAAAAATCAAAGAGCATTTAAACAGATTGTGGAAAGACCAGTAAATGCCAGTCTCAATCCATTATTTATCACACACATTACCACAAGCACTGAATATCAACTAAATATATTGGTCTGTTAGATTTTTTACAACAGATTAAGCGACAAAAAATAATTAGCCATGAAAAAAAACACTCTGATAACAATTGTGGTGTCCCTGTTTTTGGGTTCCGGTATTCTTAAAAGCTCAAATAACAAAAACCTCTTCCAAAACGCCTGCTGGATTGGGAAAACAGAATTGGCAGACAGCATGAAGGTTGTGCCGGCTATTCATGGTTGGGGCAATAAGCTGGGCAACAAAGCATTGGAACGCTCAATTGTCCCCATGTTTCGAAAAGAGTTTTACACGCCTGAGGCAATCAAAAAGGCAACCATTCACATTAGCGGACTTGGGCATTACAAGCTGTCTGTTAACGGAAAAAATATTGATGACAGATTTTTATCACCGGGCTGGACCCTCTATCAAAAAAGATGTTTATACAATACCTACGACATTACAGAACATATTAAAAAGGGAAACAACGCGATAGGCATAATCGTGGGAAACGGTTTCTACAATATCAACCGCGAAAGATACCGCAAACTGGTTGTCGCATACGGATATCCGCGATTGATTTACAACCTGATTATTGAGATGAAAGATGGTACAATCAAAAACATCTGCTCGGATAGTACAACCAAAGTAACATCATCGCCAATCACTTTTTCGAGCATATATGGTGGCGAAGATTACGATGCCCGTTTAGAACAACCGGGTTGGAACAGAGCCGGTTTTGATGATTCGAGTTGGCAACACTCAATCGTATTAAACGATTCGATAGGAAAACTCTCTCCCGAAAAAGATTTTCCGCTCAAAGAGATGGAAACATTTGTGCCAAAAAAAATAACGACTTCTCAAACCGGACGAACTATCTACGACTTCGGCCAAAATGCATCCGGGATTATTGAATTAAAAGTAAAGGGAAACAAAGGGGCCAAAGTGATAATCAGGCCCGACGAACTGCTTAATAAACAAGGAAATATTACTCAGGCCAGTGGCGGTGGCCCCTACGAATTCAGCTACACTCTGAAAGGTGGCGAAACCGAGGTGTGGAAACCCTGCTTCTCTTACTACGGATTCAGATACGCCGATGTGGAAATTATTGAGCCCACCGCAACCCACTTAAAAACAGAAATTATAGGATTAAAAATGTTGCATACCCGTAATTCATCGCCAACCGTTGGCTCATTCCAATGCTCGGATACACTTTTCAATCAGATATTCTCACTCATCAACTGGTCGATTAAAAGCAACATGGCAAGCGTGACCACCGATTGCCCGCATCGCGAAAAACTCGGTTGGCTGGAGCAGACCTACCTGATTGGCTCTTCGATGCACTACAATTACGACATCCACTCTTTTTATGCTAAAATAGTGGATGATATGATGGATTCTCAACTGGAAAACGGCCTTGTGCCCGATATTGCCCCCGAATATGTTCAGTTCAACAGCGGTTTTCGCGATTCGCCCGAATGGGGCAGCGCTTCGATTATTATTCCCTGGCTGTTGTATAACTGGTATGGAGACAAAGAGGTTTTGGAAAAAGCATACCCCATGATGAGTAAATATGTCGGGTATCTGCAAGGCAAAGCAAATGATAACATTCTGAATCATGGATTAGGCGATTGGTACGATTTGGGACCGAAATTTCCCGGCGAAGCGCAGCTTACCCCCAAAGCGCTTACCGCGACTGCCATCTATTACTACGATTTGAAGTTGCTTGAAAAAATATCTGTTCTGTTGAGAAAAGATGAAGAAGCGAAGAGACTCAGAGAGGTATCGTCGAAGGTTCATTCGGCCTTTCGCTCAAAGTTTTACAATCCTCAATCAGGCGTTGTTTCGACGGGTAGTCAAACAGCCTATGCCCTATCAATCTATACCGGATTAATCTCTGAAAGCGAAAAAGAAAAGTCATTCAACAATCTGATCGACTCGATTAGCAAAAACAATTATCGGCTTACTTCGGGCGACATTGGCTATCAGTTTTTGGTGCGGGTGTTGAGCGAAAACGGCAGGTCGGATGTTCTTTTCAAAATGAACAACAGAACCGACGTGCCGGGATATGGATTCCAGCTGAAAAAGGGCGCGACCGCCTTAACCGAAAGCTGGGCCGCGCTGGAGACGCCCTCCAACAATCACATGATGCTGGGGCATCTGATGGAATGGTTTTACAACGGATTAGGCGGAATTTCGCAAACAGAAAATTCCGTTGCATACGATACGATTGTAATTGCGCCTAAGCCTGTCGGAACTATTAATTGGGTAAAATGCAGCTACAAATCAGTTAAAGGTCTGATTACTTCCAATTGGGAATTGAAAAACGGTGAATTTTATCTGACAGTTGAAATACCTCAAAACGCGGTGGCAAAAATAGTTATGCCCGGCAATAGCGGCAAAACTGCCTGCACAGTTAAGAATCTGAAAACCAACAAACGCGTGAATGTCAAAACCACAAACGGCATATTAGAAATCAAACCAGGTAAATATCTGATTGTCAACACATACAAAAACAAACAATAAGTAAAGACTATCCGACATCGGGTATCTGAAGGATACAGAAAACCTACTCTTCTAAAAAAAAAGAAAGAAAATGAAAGAAATATTTGTTTAGTAAAAGAAAATGTATTTTCTTTGTGGCATAGTTACATAGACCACTATACATTTGAACTATGATAAACATTAAAAATCTTTCGTTTTACTACAAAAAGAAGTCGCCACTGTTCAACGATTTTTCGTTAGAACTTGAAAACGGGCGCATTGTAGGTCTGCTCGGTAAAAACGGTGCCGGAAAATCGACACTACTCGGCCTGATTGCCGGGCTCATTCAGCCCAAAGCGGGTCAAATCAGTGTGAATGGATACACACCGTTTAGTCGTAATCCCAACTTTCTGGCCGACATGTACATGGTGCCCGAAGAGTTTACGTTTCCGGGCGTCAGTATCGCATGTTATGTAAAGGCTTTCAGCCCGTTGTATCCGGCATTCGACCCCGAAAAGCTGAATTCAATTTTCGAAGAATTTGAGATTCACCCCTCTTCGAATCTGAATAAACTTTCGCACGGACAACGCAAAAAGTTTCTGATTGCGTTTGCACTCTCCACCAACTGCAAAATGTTGGTTTTCGACGAACCGACCAATGGCCTGGACATCCCTTCGAAAAGCCAGTTCCGCAAAATTCTGGTCAGTTCGGTGACAGACGAGCAATTGGTCCTCATTTCCACACATCAGGTAAAAGACATCGACACCATTATTGATAAAGTAGTGGTGATTGATGATGGCTCAATTATTTACAACGAACACACAGAGGCGATCACGCAGAAATTATGTTTTGAAACCACAACAACGCTCCACTACGACGACAAAGTATTGTACAGCGAAAAATGCCCGCTTGGCTACAGAGTTGTAAAGCCGGCAGCGAATACCGAATCGGGTATCGACCTCGAACTATTGTTTAACGCTATCATTGCCAAATCCATTTAATCTGAATGAATATGAAATCGAATAGTTTTTTTAGTTTTAACAGATTTACGCTGCTATTGCGCAACGACCTTTTATTGAATTACAAGAAATACCTGCTGGCCATAGCCGGGGCTTTTATTTTGTGTTTTATGGTGCTCTATATAATGATGCCTAATAATTTCATAAAAGGGGAACCAATTTCCATCTATGGGCCTGGTCAATATGAATATACGTTTGGCATCTGCATTTTCGGCCTTTTAGCCTTTGTCGGATCCGCTTTTGCAGATTTCAGTAGCAAGCCCACCACATTCAATTTTCTGCAAATGCCGGCATCCGCCTTCGAGAAATACCTGAGTCAATTTCTAATTTATGGACTTGCCGGTACAGCTATTTTCTTTATCATTTTCTGGATAGACGCGCATTTGGCCCGATTTGTGGTTTTAAGCAATATGAAATACACAAACGGAGAGATCATAGGGGCCGATAAATACAATTACATTGAAGAATTCAGCTACTATTCTATGTTTTTTGAAAGAATCCCCGCTGTGTTTTTAGATAAAAAAGGCATCTATTGGTATAAAACAATAATGTCATTTATTACAATATTTTCAGCAGGCGTCTATCTGTTTAATGTAAAAGTAGCCTTTCGAAAATTCGGATTAATAAAATCTGCATTATCTTTTGTTGTACTAATCTTTCTCATATATGTAGTGATGAGACTATTTTCTCATCTCTATTTTCCCGAAAAATTACCGGAAGACATTTCAGGAAAACTGGATTACATTTTACAGAATGGATTATCAAATACAGAAATATGGATGTCCTTTTTAGCATGCATTGCGCCTCTGTTTTTAATTCCATTCGGTTATTTCAAACTTAAAGAAAAGCAATTATGAGTATAGATTTCAAATCGACCAAAGGGATATTTCAGCAAATTGCAGATAACCTTTGCCAGCAGATACTCGAAGGCAAGCTCCCACCGGGTGAGCGGGTGCCATCGGTGCGCGATTTAGCCGTGGAGTATGAGGTGAACCGCAACACCTTGCTTCGCACCTATTCCATACTCGAAAGCGCAGGCATCATCGCAAACAAGCGTGGTATCGGGTTTTTCGTAGCCGATAATGCCGTGGAATTGATTCGCACAGCCGGAAAAAATGAATTTTTCAGCAACGATCTGCCCGATTTTATGCAGAAAGTGGCTCTGCTTCAACTGACCGAAACAGATTTATCGGAATTATTAACTCTAATCAAAAGCAATTCAAAAATATGAAAAAAAGCACTATAATAGCCACATCCTTCGCAACGTTGGTATTGGCAAGCATACTGGTATTATATACCGATGCTAAAAATCACCTTAATTACAAAGACCCCAATATTGATATGAAGACTTTTCCTCTGACCGGATTTTCGGTGATTGTGGCCGGGAAAGGCGCGGATGTACACGTGGATTATGCCAAAAAGAATGCCATTGAAGTTGAGTATTTAAAAAACAAGATGGTAAAAAAACCACTCTATAAACTGAGAAACGACACTCTTTTTGTGTACGGTGGCCTGCGCACTTTTGTAAAAATAAGCAATCTTAAGTCGATTCGGGCTCACAAAACTTACTGGTTGGGAGTTGGTACTTTTAACTTAGATTCACTCCGTATCGACATTGCTGGTGGAGAAATACAGTTCTACGGCCAGGATAAATTCAGATCAAATATTAAGAATTTGACAATTAACGCTTCAGACTCAGCAAAAATAATCGACTCTGGCACCAAAATAGACAAATTAACACTTCAGGCAGGCTCTGATTCAGATTGCAGGTTTTGGGGTGAGTGCAAACACATAGAAGCAAAGATCAGCGATGAAACAGTTATACAATTTTACAAAAGCCCCATATCTGTTAAATATGAAGGGGATTATACCAGCAAAATAAAGATACGCGATGGTTATCCAACAGTTCAATAGAAGAATATTTGACAAGTAACCTAACTTCAACCTACCCGCATCCGGATATGAATAGATACCGGATGCGGCATTTACTCCAGAGATATTATTTGACAAAATATTTCAGCAAAAACAAAAAAACATTAAACCAAACCACAACAAGGAAGTCAAAGCATTTTGTCAATCTACTCACCATGAAAACAAAACAGCAACTACTCTCTCTCGCATTTCTGTTCGTCTCTCTTATACTTCAGGCACAACCGGCTACGGATGCAAAAAAAACACGAAACAACTTTGAGGAAAAGATTGAGAACCGATTCGAAAAACAGACAAACCTCTTTCCGCAGGAAAAACTCTACCTTCATTTCGACAAACCCTATTACAGTGCGGGCGAAAGAATGTGGTTTAAAGGGTATCTGACCGATGCATCCTCGCATTCGCTGCAAAGCATGAGTCGATTCATCTATGTAGAGCTAATCAATAAATCGGATTCTGTATTGCAACGCATCAAAATAAAACGCGATTCTGTCGGGTTCTCTGGTCACATCGATTTGTCCACCGAGATGCAACCCGACCAATACCTGATACGTGCCTACAGCTATTGGATGCAAAATGCGGGAAGCGACTTCTTTTTCAGAAAGAACATCTTTATTGGTAATACAATTGCCGAGGGCATCAGCAGCGATATCAGCTACGAAGCCATCGACTCTACAAAATTCAAAACAGAAATTATTTTCAAAAACAAATACCAAAAGCCCATTATCGGAGAATCGGTGGCTGTGTTGATCCCGACAAACAGAAAGAGAGTAAAAAAAGAGATACGCACCACCGATGCCAATGGAAAAATCACCCTTACCATACCTACAGACAGCCTGAACAAAAACAACCGACACCTGGAACTTTGGCTGCAAACCGACGATGAATACAAGCGAAAAGTGACTCTGCCTGCCCGCATCAATGATTTTGATGTACAGTTTTTTCCGGAGAGCGGACCTTTGGTAAACAACGTGTCTCAGATAATTGCATTCAAAGCCATCGGAACAGACGGACTATCGACAGAAATAAGCGGAAAAGTCTATAACAGCAAAGGCGAGGAGGTATCTGACATTGCGACTACATACAAAGGAATGGGAAAATTTTTACTCTCTCCCGCGGCAAACGACGGCTATTACGCTGTAGTGAAAAACAGCCAGGGTTTCGAAAAAAGATTCAATCTACCTACAGGCGAAACCGGGAAAGTGGCTTTACAGATTATACAAACTAAATCGCAGCTTATATATAAGGTATGCAACGCCAATCTCAGCCAACCACAAACCCCACTACACTACCTGATTATACACTGCCGCGGAAATCTGATTGCAACCATCCCCATCGACAGTACCAGACAAATTGGCAAAATCGGAGAAAAAGATTTGCCAGCGGGTATTATTACTTTTGCTATCGTAGATTCTACAAACAACAAGTTGTGCGAGCGACTGATCTTTGTTGCGCCAACCGCATTGCCACGCATCACACTGGACAGCTCAAGCGTAGCTTTCGAAAAACGCGGCCCGGCCAACCTCTGCCTCTCAATCAAAGATAATTCAGGAAAACCGGCAAGAGGAAGCTTCTCTATCGCTGTAACCGACCAAAACACAATACAACGCGATACGCTGAGCGATCATATCCTGAGCTACTTACTGCTTTCGTCAGATTTGAAGGGATATATAGAAGACCCCGCTGCATATTTCAACAACACCGGAGAGATGCGAAACAAAACCGACCTGCTGATGCTGACCCAGGGCTGGCGCCGATTCGATACAGAAAATGTAATCAAAGGACAATTCAAAAAGCCATCCTATTACCTCGAAATCGGACAGGCCGTTTCGGGCAAAGTAGTCAATATGCTGGGAAAACCGCAGAAAAAAGGGATGGTATATATGATGTCGGCCAAGATGGGCACACTCAACTACACCACCACCGATTCGTTAGGTAGATTTATGATTACGGATGTCTCTTTTCCCGACAGCACATTGTTTGTTCTCAAAGCAATGCGAGGAAAGATGTTCAATAACACCATTGAATTAATAGCCGACAAAGACTCATTTCCGACTGTCAGAGAGTTTTATCCCGACCGTATTCAATTCAACAAAATCACTACCGACAACTACATGCAGCAGGCAAAAGAGAAATTCTATATGGAAGGTGGTATCCGGATGTACAACCTCAACGAAGTGTCTGTAGTTGCCAAAAAGGCGGATAATAAACCCCAAAAATCGACCTATGCCAATATGGGAGACACCAACTACAACCGCCAGAAACTGAGCACTTACAATGCATCGAATTCCATCCTGTTTGTTCTATCCACCATGCCCGGTGTGCGCGTGAGCGGAAACAGCATTACCCTGCTCGGCAACAGTGGCCCCCCGCTCATTATGCTCGACGGAGTACCCATCGAAGGCACAGATGAGCTTTCGATGATGAATATCGAAGATATTGAAGACATCACTCTATTCAAGGGTGCCAGCGCAGCCTTCTTTGGATCACAGGGCGGAAACGGGGTGATTGCCATTGCCATGAGAGAGGGAGTAGTACGCAACATCGAAAAGCCCAATTTAGCTAAAATCACACCGCTGGGCTACCAAAAGCCAGCGCAGTTTTATATGCCCAAATACAGCGTGGATAGCATTCGATTACTCAAAAAAGCCGACTTGCGCAACACTATCTACTGGAATCCGGCATTACAGACAGACAGCAACGGAATTGCCCTGGTGAAGTTTTATCAGACAGACAAACCAACACCCCTTGAAGTGATAATTGAAGGGGTGACTGAGAATGGCGAAATATGCCGGTTTACCGCGATTATCAGAAGAAAAGAGTCGCAGTAAATGTATCAAAAAGACAGAAATGACGAAGCTGAAGTATCATCAAAGCGAAGCTTAGTATCAAATTGAAACTTTCGCCCCTGAATATTTTATTTTTTCGTGAAAAAGATTGCCAACCGGGAAAAAAGTATTAATTTCGCGGCTCAATTTCACCACTCTATAGAATTTCTATTTAAAACATATTTTAGATGAAGAAGCATAATTTTTTCGCAGGTCCTTCAATTCTAAGCGAATACACCATTAAAAACACGGCAGCGGCTGTGTTGGATTTCGCCGGAATGGGATTATCTATCCTGGAAGTTTCTCACAGAGAAAAAGAGTTCATTGCAGTAATGAACGATGCACGATCGCTGGTAAAGGAGCTCTTAGATGTGCCCCAGGGTTATGATGTAGTTTTCATGGGCGGTGGTGCCAGTCTGCAGTTTTGCATGGTGCCCTTTAACCTGATGGAAAAAAAAGCTGCCTACCTTGATTCCGGTACATGGGCGTCTAAAGCCATCAAAGAAGCTAAACTATTTGGTGAAGTTGAAGTTGTCGCATCGTCTAAAGAGGCCAACTACTCTTATATCCCTAAAAACTACACTATTTCAGATGATGTGGATTATTTTCACATTACCTCTAACAACACAATTTTCGGTACTCAATTGCAAAAAGATCCGGATGTAAAAGCCCGTCTGGTTGGAGATATGTCGTCAGATATATTTTCGCGTCCGGTAGATGTATCAAAATACGACATCATTTATGCCGGAGCACAAAAAAACCTTGCACCTGCCGGTGTTACAATCGCTATTGTACGCGAGGATGCATTGGGCAAAGTGTCGAGAGGTATCCCCACCATGCTGAACTACAAAACACATATCAAAGACGAATCGATGTTCAACACTCCTCCGGTATTGCCCGTTTTCGCTGCACTACAAACCTTGCAGTGGTACAAGCAATTGGGTGGTGTAGAGGCTATTCAGAAAATAAATGCAGATAAAGCACAATTGCTGTACGATGCTATCGATAGCAGTCGCTTGTTTAAAGGAACTGCCGCTATCGAAGACCGCTCACAGATGAATGTATGCTTTGTAATGAACGAAGAGTACAAAGAGCTGGAAGACGAATTTGGCAAATTTGCCAAAGGCCAGGGAATGCTCGGAATCAAGGGACACCGTTCAGTAGGAGGATTCCGCGCTTCTATCTACAATGCTATGCCAAAATCAAGCGTTCAGGCACTGGTAGATACAATGAAAGAGTTCGAAAAGAAACATTAATTTGACATACAAAATTGCACAGAAAGACGCTAAACCGAAAGAATAACTTTACGATTAGCGTCTTTTTGTGTTTTAATCATTCAAACAAAAACGATAAACAATGAAAGTATTAGTTGCAACAGACAAACCTTTTGCCGCAGTAGCTGTCAGCGGTATCCGCCAGGTGGTTGAAGAGGCCGGTATGGAACTGGTTTTACTCGAAAAATACACACAAAAGTCAGAACTTCTGGACGCCGTAAAAGGTGTTTCGGCCATGATTGTTCGCAGCGACATTGTCGATGCAGAAGTTATCGCGGCTGCCGATACTCTTAAAATTGTGGTGCGCGCAGGTGCAGGATACGACAATATCGATTTGAAGGCATGTACCGACAAAGGTATCATCGCCATGAATACTCCCGGACAAAATGCAAATGCCGTAGCTGAACTTGCCATCGGTATGATGATATTTCAGGCCCGCAATCAATTCAACGGAACATCGGGTACTGAATTGCTGGGCAAATCACTCGGTATTCATGCCTACGGAAATGTGGGACGAAACATCGCCCGCATCGCTAAAGGCATGGGCATGACTGTATTTGCATTCGACGCATACGTGAAAGACGAGGTTATGCTGAGCGAAGGCATCACTCCTCTTCACTCGGTTGAAGAGCTCTACAGCCAGTGTCAGTACCTTTCTGTAAATATTCCCGCCACAGCCGAAACAAAAAAATCAATCAACCACGCGTTGCTGAGTAAAATGCCTAAAGGCGCCATGCTGGTAAATACTGCACGCAAAGAGGTTATCAACGAAGAAGAACTCGTAAAACTGATGGAAGAGCGCACCGACTTCAGATACGTATCAGATATTGCGCCCGACAACAGTGCTGTTTTTGCTGAAAAATTTGCAGGTCGCTGTTTCTTTACGCCTAAAAAGATGGGTGCTCAAACCTCTGAAGCTAACATCAACGCGGGTATTGCCGCTGCAAAACAAATTGTGGATTTCCTGAAAAACGGAGTAGACAGATTCCGTGTCAACTAATCAAGGAGATTAACGATCGACATACAAAGGCGCAAAAGGGATAATCAAATCTCTCTTTTGCGCCTCTCTTTTTCCCTGAAAAAAGCAAAGCCGCCACTCTTCACAGAGCAACGGCTTCCTGAGATAGTTAACATATTTAATTTTAAGAGAAATATGTCTGGTTAGTTTACCTGACGGGTAGAATCTTTTTTTACCTCAGGCAAAGATGTTACATTCACATCGTTGCCAAAATTTTCATCCAGCACCACCAGTTGTTTTTTTATTTTTTCAGCCGACAATTCATCTATAAATATCATTTGCGATTCCGATGAGTAAAATCCGGGAGTGGTTACGGCCACCACATATTTTCCGGGTTTAACACGCCTGAAAACCAACTCTCCCTGCTCATTTGTCAAACTTTTTTTAACAACCTTACCTGTAGTAATATCTCTCAGCTCGGCAACAGCATAATCCACCGGTTGATTAATCTTGTCTGACACCTGAACTCTTACTGTTGCACGACCTTTAGCCGATACTGATACCGAAAACACAACCATTGCCAAACAAATAATCAGTTGGCCAACTCCTAAATTTCTCACTAAATTTTTCATAACTAATTGATTTTAAATTATTAATATTCTAATAGTATTATGCAATACATAGTACAAAAGGCAGAGATATTCGTAAAAATAAATCTTCTCTGTTTTTGCTCTGTTTGTTGCTTGTTTCCTGTTAGACGTAAGCTTCTATCTGTTTGGTTGCAAAAAAGAGAAAAAAAAATAATTCGGGGCTCTGCTTTTTGTTTCTGACACAAATTTCGTTGTATGATAAGATGACGACAGAATTCAGAAAACATAACATCCGTTTGGCTATTTTTTCTGAAGTTTTGATGATTCTAAATCTTAGCAATTCCATATACTGGAAGAAATAGCAGATATCTTCAAATCAGAAAACTAAAAAAAAAAGCACATCCACCCATCTTATATATGTTGTAAAACAGCTATTTACAAACACATCAGACTATATTTGCTTTTTTAGTGTACACAATACACTTTTTTAGCCGAAAAAATTTTGTCATGCAAAAAAAATGAGATACTTTTGGCACAATTAACTTTTATACCGATTGTTGAAACTATGAAAAAAACACTTCTCTGCATTGCTGCAGCCGCTTTTTTGTGGACAGGATGCCAAAGCAAACCCGAAAAAACAGAATCAGGACTTCTCAAATCAGATTTCCAAAAAGAGATTGACGGAAAAAAAACAGACCTGTTTGTATTGAAAAACAAAAACGGAATCGAAATTTGCGTAACCAACTACGGGGCAAAAGTTGTTTCGTTGATGGCTCCCGACAGAGATGGGAAGATGGCTGATGTAGTGTTCGGATTCGAAAACATTGACAAATACCTGACTATGCCCGAGTCTTTCTTTGGCACTGCCGTGGGGCGTTTCGGAAACCGGATAAATAAAGCGACGTTTAAAATTGACAGTACAACTTACCAACTGACGGCAAACGACCACGGAAACACGCTGCATGGTGGCCCAAAAGGGTTTCACAAGCAGGTATGGGATGCCGTACAAACCAACGATACGACTCTTGAATTCAGCTATATATCGAAAGATGGAGAGGAGGGATACCCCGGCACATTGAAAGTAAAAATGATTTATACGCTTACTCAGGCTAACGAATTTAAAATTACCTACGAAGCCACCACAGACAAAGCCACTATTGTGAACCTCACTCACCACTCATACTTTAATCTGGCAGGCGAAGGCGCCTCTACCATCAACGACCATCAGCTGACATTGAATGCCGACAGTTATACACCGGTAGACAGCACCCTGATTCCTACCGGAGAGATTGCGACTGTGAGTGGTACGCCTTTTGATTTTCGCACAGCAAGTGCTATAGGAATGCGCATCGACACCAATCACATTCAAATAAAATATGGAAAAGGATTCGACCACAACTGGGTACTAAACAAAAAATCTGCCGGAGAACTGAGCCTGGCAGCCAAAGTAGTTGAGCCCAAAAGCGGTCGAGTAATGGAGGTATTCACTACCGAACCCGGCATTCAGTTTTACGGTGGAAACTTCCTGAACAACAACGCAGGAAAATTCAATCACATTTATCCGTTCAGAAGCGGTTTTTGCTTAGAGACTCAGCACTTCCCCGATAGCCCCAATAAACCTCAGTTTCCGACAACTGTACTTCGTCCGGGACAAACCTACAAACATACCTGTATCTACAAGTTCTCGGTTGAAAAATCCACCTGCAAAATGCCAAACTGCCAGATTCCGGGATAATAATTTAATTGCAGATACATTTCTCACATAATTGATTAACAAACAACAATTTACGAACGCGAATTCAGGCAGCAATGCCAGATTCTAACAAAACACAAAAGAAAACATGAACTGGAATTCACATGAATTTATTTGGCTCGACTGGGTGATTATTGCAGTCGGAATTTTAGCCGTATCGTGGGCGGTATGGCGCTCGGTACAAAAAGACAAACGCATGCAGGAAGGAGCCAACAGCGAAGACTACCTGTTTGGGAAAGGCGAACCCTGGTATGTAATCGGAGCTGCCATTTTTGCTGCGAACATTGGCTCGGAACACCTTGTAGGTCTGGCCGGAACCGGCGCCAAAGCCGGTGTAGGTATGGCACATTGGGAGATGCAGGGATGGATGATACTCATTCTGGGATGGCTCTTTGTCCCATTCTATCAACTTATGAATACAAAGCTGGGCAAGATTATCACCATGCCAGATTTTCTGAAAACTCGCTACACCCATGCTACCGGCTCGTGGCTGTCGATTATTACATTGATAGCCTATGTACTAACCAAAGTGAGTGTAACAGCTTTTACCGGAGGTATCTTCATGGAGAGCCTTTTGGGTCTGCCCTTCTGGTATGGTGCTATCGGATTGATTGTAATAACAGGTATATTTACTGTCTTCGGCGGCATGAAAGGTGTAATGACCTTGTCGGCCATACAGACACCTATTCTGATTATCGGCTCCTTCCTTGTTCTCTTTCTGGGTCTGGCAGCACTGGGCGGAGGCAATATTGCCGATGGATGGAGCGCGATGATCGAACACGCCAAAACACTGAATGTAGGAGCTGACGGGCATCCATACGGAACAAACCACATGTTTCACTTCGAAACCGGTGATCCGATGTACGATGATTATCCGGGATTCTGGGTATTCATCGGGGCTTCGATTATCGGATTCTGGTACTGGTGTACAGACCAGCACATTGTACAACGGGTATTGGGACAGACAAAAGGCGAAGCAAACGATGTAGTGATGAAACGCGCCCGCAGAGGCACCATCGCTGCCGGTTATTTCAAATTGCTGCCCGTATTTATGTTCCTGATTCCGGGTATGATAGCCGCCGCGCTGGCAGCTCGCCCCGACAGCGGATTTACGCTGGAAGATCCGGATACCGCTTTTGGATCAATGGTTAAATTTGTATTACCGGCTGGTGTAAAAGGAATTGTCACCATTGGTTTTATCTCTGCACTTATAGCATCGCTGGCGGCATTCTTCAACTCTTGCGCCACATTGTTTACAGAAGATTTCTACAAACCCATGTTTAAGGGTAAAGACGAAGCAACCTATGTATTGGTTGGACGTATCGCCACAATGGTAGTCGTAGTGCTTGGTATTGCCTGGATACCCATTATGATGAGTCTGGGTAGCCTCTACTCCTATTTACAGGGTATTCAGTCGCTGCTTGCACCAGCTATGGTTGCTGTGTTTGTAATGGGTATTTTCTCCAAAAAGATTACACCAAAAGCAGGAGAGGCTGGCCTTATTGTCGGATTCCTTATCGGTATGCTTCGCTTGCTGACTAATATTTTCACAAATACAGGAAAAGATAGCATGACAGGCTGGATGTGGGAATCAACCACCTGGTTCTGGCAAACCAACTGGCTGATTTTCGAAATCTGGCTGCTTGTCTTCATCATGCTGATGATGGTGGTGGTTTCACTTTTTACACCAAAACCAACTGCGCAGCAAATAGACGCCATTACATTTACCAGCGACTATAAAGCTCTGATCAGAAAGAGCTGGAACGTGTGGGATATTATAGCTTCACTAGGAGTAATTGCCTTCTGTGCTGCTTTTTACTGGTATTTCTGGTAACCTTATATTTGAATTTATAAATTGCCGGAACTGCTGTTTCGGCAATTTTTTTTACCTTTGGCAAATAATTGCCACAAAAGATTACTCATTATGCCTCAACACTCTACATATTATAGTTCTCAAGACTCTTTTCTACTTGCTGTCGATTGTATTATCCTCGGATTTCTGGAGAATGAGATAAAACTATTGGTACACCACCGCGAAATGGAACCGGCCAAAGGCGGTGTTTCGCTGATGGGGGGATTTGTTCGGAATAATGAATCGCTGAATCAGGCCGCAACACGGGTTTTGACCAATCTGACCGGTCTTGAAAATATCTTTATGGAGCAGGTAGGCACATATGGAGATGTGGACCGCGACCCCGGAGAGCGGGTTATCTCTTCGGTCTATTATGCCCTGATTGATTTATCGTCGTATGACGAGGAACTAATAAAACAACACAATGCATTCTGGATAAGTATCGGTCAGGCAGAAGAGCTGATATTCGATCACCCGCAAATGGTAGCCGATGCCATCACTATTCTGCGGAGGAAAGCCTCACTCCAGCCAATCGGGTTCAATCTGTTGCCGGAGAAATTCACTATGACTCAACTGCAATCACTCTACGAAGCTATTTACGGACACGAAATGGATAAACGAAACTTCAGGAAGAAGATGCTGAGCCTGGGTTTTCTGCAGAAGCTGGACGAAGTAGATAAGAGCAGTTCGAAAAAGGGGGCATTCTTCTATCAGTTTAAACAAGACAGAATGACCTTGTTGCAAACAAGTTACGAGTTTTAATCAACCCCGCCTGTGGCGAATAAGGCCATCGCGGTGCAACAAAGTTCCCTCGTCCATCAAAAACCGAATCACCTGAATCGTCTCATCCGGTTTAAAAGACAACTCCCGCACCACCTCATCATACTGTCGCGGACCCGTGGCAAGAGCCTGCACTATAGCCTCTTCTATTTGTAAAAACCGGTAATTGCTCAGTCCGTTCTCTTTTTTTTCCAGACAATAGTCGCAAGTCCCACACATTCCCGCTGTGGTTTCGCCAAAATAATGTAACAGAATCTGACTTCTACACCGGTTTTCGGCCGACATGTAGTGTATCATTCCCTCTATTCGTTTTTCGAGTCTTGCCCGACGCTCCTCGTAAACCACCTTCGGAATCACAACATATGGCTTGTCCTCCCGCCTTTGCAGATAAACTATATAGGGCGTTTTTTTTGCAGGAACGTAGTGCAATACATGGTTTCTGCTCAGGGTCAACAATTGCTGATATACCTCCTGAGCTGTCAATCCGGTTGATTTGGCCAACTGCTCCTCCCGAATATAAACATAGTCGGCAAACAATCCGGTATAACTGCGCAGCAACATTTGCAAAACCTGATCAGTTTGAGACTCAAATCGTTTTAGTTTATAGAGCTCGTCGCGTGAAACAGTAAAGAATATGCGCGATTTGGCATCCACCTCGTCGGTGTAATCGATGTATGCCGACTGCGAAAGCAGCTTAAGGGCATGATGAGTGGGCAACATCGGCAATTTGTATCTTTGACAAAACTCGTTTAAGTTGAAATCGAAAACAGACTCAAATCCCGAGCCCACAGCCACGCAAAAGAAGCTACCCAGTTTTTCGTATATATCTTTAATAAAATCACGGTCGGGAAAAGCATCCGAAAGCCTTTTGCGCAGAGTTGCCTTGTCCGTTTTTGAAAATAAGGCAACTGCATACGACTTCTTCCCATCACGCCCTGCCCTACCCGCTTCCTGGTAATACTCCTCCAGCGAATCGGGCAAATCAGCATGCACCACTAATCTGACATCAGGCTTGTCAATTCCCATTCCAAAGGCATTTGTCGATACCATAACCTGAAAAACACCCTTCATCCAATCGTTTTGCCGCTGCTCTTTGGTTTCTGCCGTCAGACCCGCATGAAAATAATTGGACGAAATCCCCTGAGATTGGAGACTCAGGGCTATCTCTTTGGTTTTTTTGCGGTTACGGGTATATACTATAGCCGTACCCGGCACCCGCCGAATGATATGCACCAGTTCATTTAGTTTATCGTCGGACTTACGAACAACGTAAGCCACATTCTGACGGTAGAAACTTTTTTGGAAAAGATTATATTGTGAAAAATGCAGTTTATCATGAATATCCTTTACGACTTCGGGGGTGGCTGTAGCCGTCAAAGCCAAGACCGGCACACCCGGCAATTGCCTCCGAAACTCAGCTATTTTAAGGTATGAGGGACGAAAGTCATATCCCCATTGCGATATACAATGCGCCTCATCGATAACCAGTAGAGAGACCTTTAGATAGGGTAATTTTCGTTGAAACAGCTCCGTAGCCAATCGCTCCGGCGAAATATAGAGAAATTTATACCCTCCAAAAATGCAGTTATCAAGCGTAATCTGCATCTCCAGGCTGCCCATGCCCGAATAGACTGCCGCAGCCTTAATATCACGTTTTCGCAAATTATCCACCTGATCCTTCATCAGAGCAATTAATGGGGTAATCACCAGCGTGATACCCTCCAGAAAAAGCCCGGGGACCTGAAAGGTTATCGATTTTCCCCCGCCGGTAGGCATCAACCCAAGCGTATCCCGCCCTTTACAAACCGAGTCAATGATATCCTCCTGCAAAGGTCGAAAAGATGAATACCCCCAATATTGTTGAAGTATAGTTTGATAAACAGACATATTTCTATCCCTCAAGAGCCGGTTTAATGTCTTTTATCAACAACTGCAAAGAGGTATTTCCGCCGTAATTATTTTCTTCTATGGAGTAGCAAATATCAAACGGATTGAGATTCTTAATTAAATCGTTGTGCTCATACATCCCAAAAGCGATGCCATTCATAATATTCTCAGAATTGCTATCAATCAGCTCCAGCTTCAGGTGTTCCTGATCTTTACCGACCAGACGGCTGGTTCCATAGTCATACACCCGTCGGGTGCAGAATATCGGTTTGGGATTTTCGGGACCAAAAGGCGCAAACTGCTTCAAAACGCGAAAAAACTTGGGTGTAATATCGCTGAAATTAATCAGAGCATCCACATCCATCTGCGGAATCGTTTGCTCCTCACGAATATTTGCAGCCACAAACTCTTCAAACTTATCCCGAAATGCCTCAACATTCTCCTCCTTCATCGACAGCCCGGCGGCAAAAGGATGTCCACCGAAATTCTCGAGCAAATCACGACAATATTCTATACCTTTATATACATCAAAACCCTGAACAGAGCGGGCAGAACCGGTAGCCAGACCATTCGACAGGGTGAGCACAACCACTGGCTTATAGTACAACTCGGTCATACGCGAAGCAACAATTCCTATCACCCCTTTATGCCACCTTTCGTTGTAAATAACAATGGAACGACGATCCTTCATGTCCGTCCAGCTTTCAAGCACACTATTGGCCTCCTCGGTAATTGTTTTATCAAGTCCTTTCCTTATTTCGTTTTGCAAATTGATATTCTCTGACTTTTCGCGGGCAAATGTCATATCTTTGGAAATGAGCAGTTCCACCGATTCGCGCCCCGACTGCATCCTGCCCGAGGCATTCAATCGGGGACCAATCTTGAAGACGATATCACTCAGAGTGATATCCTTATCATTCATACCACACATATCAATAATACTTTTCAGCCCGATACTAGCATTGTTATTGAGCATCTTCAACCCGTGAAAAGCCAGAATACGGTTTTCGTCGAGCACAGGCACAATATCTGCAGCAATACTCACTGCCACTAGATCAAGCAACTGATAGAGCAACGACATATCGATGCCATTGCTCAGGGCAAATCCCTGCATAAACTTAAAACCCACACCACAAGCCGATAAATGGTGGAAAGGATAGGTTTCGTTAGGGCGCTTGGGATCGAGAATAGCATAGGCATCGGGTAATTCATCATCGGGCTTGTGGTGATCGCATATAATAAAGTCAACCCCTTTTCGTTTAGCGTAATCCACCTTTTCAATAGCCTTAATCCCACAATCGAGCACAATGATCAGCGTAAAATCATTTTCGTAAGCATAATCAATACCCTTGTAAGAAATACCGTACCCCTCATCTGTGCGATCGGGAATATAAAAATCAAGATTCGAATAGAAATTACGCAGAAAACGATAAACTACCGCCACCGCCGTTGTTCCGTCCACATCGTAATCGCCATAAATCAGGATCTTCTCTTTTTTACCCATGGCCATATTCAATCGCTCCACAGCCTTGTCCATATCCAGCATCAGAAACGGATCATATAAATCCTGCAACTGCGGACGAAAAAATTTTTTCGCCTCATCCACCGTAGTTATATTCCTCTGTAAAAGCAGTTTGGATAAAATCGGGCTGATACCCAACTCCTTTGCCATTTCTTCCTGTTTGGACAATAATCTATTTTCAGGCGATAAAAAATGCCATTCGTTCATCATAGTATTTTCTCCTCTTTTATTTTGGGAGTGTAAATTTACAAATAGTTTCGATGCCATGAAATAATTCTGCCATTTTTCGACTTCTCAAACCTAAAGTAATCGGGTTGAGGCTATTTTGTCAGTTTCATACGGGGTACTCCGGAAAAATTGTCATATTTGAAAGTTTGGCACACACTTTGCAGAGATAAATGCAGAGATAAATCTACAAAATAAAATATAACAGACTATGCAAAAAGGAAACATCGGGGTAACCACAGACAACATTTTCCCCATCATCAAGAAGTTTTTGTACAGCGATCACGAAATTTTTGTTCGCGAGTTAGTATCCAATGCCGTTGATGCAAGTCAGAAACTAAAAACCCTCTCTTCAGTTGGAGAGTTTAAAGGCGAGCTGGGCGATCTGAAAGTCTCCGTTAGCATCGACAAAGAGAAAGGCACACTCACCGTAAGCGACCGGGGTATTGGTATGACGGCCGAGGAGATTGAAAAATACATCAATCAGATTGCGTTCTCGGGAGCCGAAGAGTTTCTGGATAAATACAAAAACGATGCCGCTTCAATCATCGGACACTTCGGTCTCGGCTTCTACTCCTCATTTATGGTGGCCAAAAAGGTCGAAATAGTTACACAATCGTTCAAAGAGGGTGCTCAGGCCGTAAAATGGTCGTGCGAAGGCAATCCCGAATATACACTCGAACCAACTACCCGCAACGACCGCGGAACCGACATCATTCTCTACATCGACGACGAGAATCAGGATTTCCTCGAAACAGCACGCGTAGAGGGATTGCTCAAAAAATATTGTAAGTTCCTCGCCGTTCCTGTCGTTTTCGGCAAAGAGCAGGAGTGGAAAGATGGCAAATATGTGGATACAGAGCAGGATAAACAAATCAATGAAACTCAGCCTGCATGGACCCGTAAACCGTCGGAGCTAAAGGAAGAGGATTATCGTAAATTCTATTCGAGCCTCTACCCGATGAGCGAAGAACCACTGTTCTGGATTCACCTCAATGTGGATTTCCCGTTCAATCTCACCGGTATTCTCTATTTTCCCAAGCTGAAGGCAAATATCGAGCCAACCCGCAACAAAATTCAGTTGTATTGCAACCAGGTTTTTGTCACAGATTCGGTGGAAGGTATTGTACCCGAATTCCTGACCCTGTTGCACGGGGTGATTGACTCTCCGGACATCCCCCTCAACGTATCGCGCTCCTATCTGCAAAGCGATGGCAATGTAAAGAAAATATCCGGACATATCACCAAAAAGGTGGCCGACCGTCTGCAGGAGATCTTCCGCGACGACCGCAAGCAGTTTGAAGAGAAGTGGGAGAGCCTCAGCATATTTATGCAATACGGTATGCTTACCGACGAAAAATTCTACGAACGTGCCGAGAAAATTGTTTTGCTCAAAAACACTGACAACCAATATTACACCCTCGATGAGTACAAAACCCTGATCGAAGGCAGTCAAAAAGACAAAGATGATCAGCTCGTATATCTGTACAGCACCGACAAAGAGCACCAATACAGCTACATCGATGCTGCCAAAGCCAAAGGATACGACGTACTGCTGATGGACGGTCAGCTCGACGTTCACTTCCTGGGCAAACTGGAGCAAAAATTCGAGAAGTGTCGTTTTGTTCGTGTCGATTCGGATGTGGCAGAGAAGCTGATTCCGAAAGAGAATATGAGCCAGGTACAACTGTCGGAACAAGAGCGCGAAGAGATGCAACAGATATTCAAATCGCAGGTTCCGACCAATGGCAAAAAGGATTTCATCATCACATTCGAAGCATTGGGAGCCAGCGCCAATCCCGTGATGATTACCCAAAGCGAATATATGCGTCGTATGAAAGAAATGGCTGCTCTGCAACCGGGAATGAACTTCTACGGAGAACTGCCAGACAGCTACAATCTGGTACTGAATAGCGATCACCCGCTGATCAATCGCATTCTGACTGACGAGAAAGCTGCCTGCGCTGATAAACTTTCGCCCGTAATTGATCAGATTGCCGCCACCAAAGCCCAACGCGATGCCCTGAAGAAGAGTCACGAGAAGCTCAAGGCAGATGAGGTACCTACGGCAGAGAAGGAAGAGCTGGAGAGCAAAAACAGCCTTATCTCTGAATTGGAGAACAAGCGCAATACAATTTTGGCCGAATATGCGTCGGGCAACAAATTGGTGAGTCAACTGATAGACATCGCCCTGCTGTCAAACGGAATGCTCAAAGGCGAATCGCTCAGCAACTTCCTCAAACGCAGCGTTGAGATGTTGTAACTTACAGAGGAAAAGAAATAAAAAAGGGGGCTGTCAAATCAACAACAGCCTCCTTTTTTATTTCCGCTATGCTCCCCGAAAACAAAAAAAAACGCAACCAACATTTCTTCGTCGATTGCGTTATTTTTTTTTGTGGAGATTACCGGACTCGAACCGGTCACCTCGACACTGCCAGTGTCGCGCTCTAGCCAGATGAGCTAAACCCCCGTTAGAGTGGCACAAAAGTAGATATTTATTTTTATTTGGCAAAGAGAATTGATATATTTTTTTTACTTTTGTATGCAAATTAGCATCAACAAACTCAATATCACCATTTACAAAACAACAAATGATTTCTCAGGTTGAGTTCTCCCTCCCTCAAAAAAAGAGAGGTGTACATATTATTACCCACGAAGTACTGCGCGCCTTGCCAGAACTTCCTGTGTGCGGGCTACTACATTTGTTTATACAACATACTTCGGCCGCCCTTTCTATCAACGAAAATGCCGACCCGGATGTGCGAACAGATCTGAATCAGATATTAAACAGACTTGTCCCGGAAAACATACCCGGCCTCGACCACACACTGGAAGGCAGCGACGACATGCCTGCCCACGCAAAATGCTCATTGATAGGCAATAGCCTGACAATTCCTATCACCGGAGGAAAACTTAACCTGGGAACATGGCAGGGGATTTACCTGTGTGAATTTCGAAACTATGGCGGACAAAGACGCCTGGTAGCTACAATTTATCAATAATTTTCAATAAAATCAGAATGATTATATTCAACACAACGTTTTGCATGGATGTCACCGAAGAAGGTAACTGCCTCTCGTGGCTACGCAACCACTACATCCCTCAGGCACTCACCTCGGGCGAGCTGCATACACCTCTTCTTACAAAAATTATCTCTTCACAAAACGAAGGAGTAAACTACTCCCTCCAGCTGCATGTGGCTGATATGCAGATTCTGGAACAGTGGTATGCACAAACAGGCGATAATCTCCACATTGAACTCACCAGAAAATTTGGAGAAAAAGTGGTTGGGTTTTCCACCCTATTGGAAAAAGTAGAAATCTGATGAAAGAACGGATCATACTGGGCATCGATCCCGGAACTACTATTATGGGTTACGGATTGCTACATGTTGCCGGAAACACCCCGTCACTGATTGTAATGGGTGTATTACAACTCGATAAATTCGACGACCACTACATGAAACTACGCCGCATCTTCGAGCGGGTTATTGCCCTTATTGACCAGTACCACCCGGACGAACTGGCGATTGAGGCGCCTTTTTTTGGAAAGAATGTACAGTCAATGCTCAAACTGGGGCGTGCCCAGGGAGTTGCCATGGCCGCTGCGCTCTCGCGCGATATCCCTATCGTGGAATATGCTCCTTTAAAAATAAAGATGTCTATCACCGGCAATGGTAAAGCAAGCAAAGAGCAGGTTGCAGATATGCTAAAGCGAATACTGAAAATCACGGATGAACAGATGCTACCCCAACTCGATGCAACTGATGGTCTCGCCGCCGCATTGTGCCACTTCTATCAAACCAACAAACCAGCATCGGCAAAAAGCTACTCCAGCTGGAAAGATTTTATCGCCAAAAACCCTAAAGCCGTAAAAAAATAAAAGGCCACTACAAACAATCAGTTGCGGTGGCCTTTTTTTATATTTAGAGTTAAAACTATCCGAGATAACCTTTCAGCAATTTGCTGCGCGAACTCTGACGCAATCGACGAATCGCCTTCTCTTTAATCTGACGAACACGCTCACGTGTCAATCCAAATTTATCACCAATTTCTTCAAGCGTCATCTCCTGCATACCTATTCCGAAAAACATTTTAATAATGTCGCTTTCACGTTCAGTCAAAGTAGACAGAGCCCGGTTTATCTCTTTTGCTAAAGACTCATTGATCAGAGTGCGGTCGGCAATAGGAGAATCATCATTAATCAACACATCGAGAAGGCTGTTATCTTCACCTTCAACAAAAGGCGCATCAACTGAGATATGACGACCGGAAACCTTAAGCGAATCCGAAATTTTATCAACCGGCAAATCCAATTCATCAGCCAACTCCTCAGCCGAAGGACGACGCTCGTTTTCCTGCTCAAACTTCGAAAAGGCTTTGCTTATCTTATTGAGTGAACCAACCTGATTCAAAGGCAAACGAACGATACGCGATTGTTCGGCCAAAGCCTGCAGGATAGATTGACGAATCCACCAAACCGCATACGAAATAAATTTAAATCCTCTTGTCTCATCAAACTTTTCAGCAGCTTTAATCAGACCTAAATTACCTTCATTAATTAAGTCAGGAAGACTCAATCCCTGATTCTGATATTGTTTAGCTACAGATACTACGAATCGAAGATTGGCGCGAGTCAACTTCTCAAGGGCTACTCTATCGCCTTTTTTGATCCGTTGAGCTAACTCAACCTCTTCCTCTACAGTAATAAGTTCTTCACGACCGATTTCCTGCAAATACTTGTCGAGCGAAGCACTCTCTCTGTTAGTGATTGATTTTGTGATTTTAAGCTGTCTCATGTGGGATAAAATTTTGGGCTGACAAAGATAGATAATTTCTGCTTAATCAGATGTTAATTTATCAGAATTGAACACAATTCAAAGCAAAATAGTTACATTATGCAACCTTTTACTAACTTAAAACAGCTTAAACCATCAATTGTTTACACATTAAACTTAATTATCAATACGAACAAAGAGGATGCTTCGGCTATAATATCACTCCGACAAATCTATGGCATAGAAACTGGTTTTCCCATTGGGATAGATGCCGGAGATAAACATTGCCCGATCAGGGGTGTTTCCACTCATAATCCGGTTGGCCATCTGCTCTACCTCTTCTACCGAGGAGACCTTCTGATCGTTGATTCGAAGAATAATAAAACCCATTCGCATCCCGGCATCCGAGAATTTACCTTTCATCATTCCGGTAACCTGCACTCCGTAATCAACACCAAATTGCTGTTTCAGCTCTTTGGAAAGCTCTTTAAATGCAGCACCGAGCAACTCCAGACCAGCCTTCTCTTTCAACACAGAGGTATTTCCGTTTTTATTTTTTAGCACTACAGAAAAATTCATCTGCTCTTTTCCACGCAATACACCCACCTTTACCTTGTCGCCGGGTCGGTATCTTCCTACCTGCTCCTGCAGCTCAGATCGGCTCTTCACTTTGGCACCATTTACAGATATTATCACATCTCCGGCCTTAACACCGGCTTCTGCGGCGCCACTTCTTTCACCTACAGACTCCACATAAACGCCTTCAGAGACAGATAAATTCTTTGATTTCTCGAGCTCGCTATCAATATCTTTAATTGAAACACCCAGCAAAGCACGTTGCACAGTACCATATTGTTTCAAATCGGCAACCACTTTGCTTACAATAGAGATAGGAACAGCAAATGAATATCCGGCATAATTACCCGTATTCGAAGCAATCGCCGTATTTATCCCAACAAGTTCACCACGAACATTCACCAGAGCTCCACCACTGTTACCGGGATTGACTGCTGCATCAGTTTGAATAAACGATTCAATCTTCATATTACTTCCCGGCTGATCCAGAATTCCGATATTTCGGGCCTTGGCACTAACAATACCCGCAGTCACCGTAGACGTAAGATTGAACGGATTGCCAACCGCCAACACCCACTCCCCGATTTTCAATTTATCCGAATCGCCAAAAGGCACTACAGGCAAATCCTTCTCTTCTATTTTAAGCAGAGCAATATCTGTATTGGGATCCGCCCCTACCAACTTTGCCTTGTAGATTTTGTTGTTATTCATCTTCACCTCAATTTCATCAGCCTCAGCAATCACATGGTTGTTGGTCACGATATAGCCATCAGCAGAAACAATCACCCCCGAGCCAAAGCCCACACGAGGCTGAGCCTGGATCTGCCGTTGAGGTGCGCCAAAGAAAAATTCAAAGATATCATTCTGACCATTCATCTGCACCTGCTTCATCGAAGTCGATTTGATGTGCACTACCGCATGCACCGAATTCTCGGCAGCTACGGTAAAATCTGTAGGTGGCAAAGGCGCCGCATTGTAAGAGGTAAAGTTTACAGGACGGGAAAAGCCCTCTTCGTCAAAACGGGAAGAATACTGATTACCCATCAATCGATAAACCCCCAGAGTGAGGGTTGAGCTGAGCACCGAAACTGCCACGATACCCAACCACTGTTTTGCTTGTAGTTTCATAATCAATTCAGGTTTATAGTTAATAAATAGATAAATATCCATGCAAAAGAGCCGATATTAACGCTATATAGTTAATTATCGACTCCATTTTAACGTATCAGACCAAAATTCTATTGTAAAGTTTACAAGAAAAGGGAAAGAAAAGTTCTGTATTTTAAACTATTTAACAGAGATATACTTCTCAAATAACAACAAAAACGACAACACAACTGATCATCCGGCGTTTTCGTAGACTTTCCGACCAAAGACAGTCAGCCAGATAATCTTTAGATCCCACCAGAATGTCCAGTTTTCGATATACTCTTTATCACACTCCACCCGCTTCTCCATCTTCCATAGCTCATCTGTGTTCCCCCGAAAACCATTCACCTGGGCCCAACCTGTAACTCCGGGTTTCACATAATGCCGAGTGAGATAGTACTCAATCAAATGTGAGTATTCTTCGGTGTGACTCAACATGTGCGGACGTGGCCCCACTACAGACATGTGCCCCATGAAAACATTAAAAAACTGAGGCAACTCATCCAGATTTGAGCTACGAAGAAACCTGCCGATACGGGTAATTCGGGTATCGTTTACACTAGCCTGCACTTTATCGGCCTGCTTATTTGGCGCCATACTTCTAAATTTCAGGCAATTAAACTCGTTATTATTCAATCCGGTGCGTTTTTGGCGGAAGAAAACCGGCCCCTTAGACGAAAGCTTAATAGCCAATGCTAAAACGGGAAATAGCCAGGAGAAAATAAATACAATTACGGCCGATGAAAAAACGATATCAAAAATACGCTTATAGAGGCGTGCACCTGCATTATCCAACGGAATCTCCTGCGGATTTATAACCACCAAATCTCCAACAGACTCCATATTGAACCGCTTGCGAAACCAACGTTGATTTTGCGGCACAATCCGCAAGCGAACACCCGCAAGATTACAAATCCGCAGATATTCGCGCAATGTAATGGGTTCGTTGTAAAGCGAAGGTGTCAAAAAAACAGTCTGTATTTTGTATTCCTCAATAATCTGCGCTATATCCTCGCGACGGCCCAGCGTATCTTCTCCCTCTGGCGCCGATGAAGAGAGAAATCCCACAAATTTATAGCCCAGAATAGCATTACTTTCAATTATCCGCCTCAGTAATTTGGAGGTTTCATTATTTCCGACAATCAGGGCACTATTGATATTCAACCCCTTCTCTCTTCTGTATCTCAGCATTTCGTAAAAAAGCCGGTATCCGATAAGTTTCAGAAAATACAAAACAGCGGCATATGCCAGAAAGAACTCCCTCGAAAACCAAACCGGCAATAGCAAAAACGCTACCACAGAAGCCAACACCATATAGGCTATCATTCGCTTTGTAATACGCAGGAATCGATTATAAAAGCCATCTCTCAGATAGAGATTCTTTTTTGAGAAAGCAAAATAGGTAATCACCCAGGATAGATTTCCGTGCAGAACATATAAGTAAATATGCTCGGATGCATTTTGTATGAATACGGTACTGCAATAGGCAGTTAAAAGAATGGCCACATTTAATAAAACCAAATCTACGGCCAGATAGATGGTCATCAATTCATTTTCCCTTGTCTTCATTTGAAATCTTTATTGTTATGCCTCATCACTTTTACCTAAAGCAACAAAGCTCCCCCATTATTTAACAATTATTCAATTTACAGTATGCAAAGATAATACAATTAAAGTAAACAGAAAACACTAATAACAATTCGATACAAAAAAAAACACAACCCGAAAATCAATAGAAATGAATATTTTTTGGTTCATTCTGAGTTTATGTGTACTTTTGTCGGCTTATTTTATTATAATCTAAACAATTATGCAAAAACCGTCTATCCCAAAAGGCACCAGAGATTTCTCGCCCGTAGAAATGGCGAAACGAAACTACATATTCAACACTATTCGCGAAGTATTTCATCTGTATGGTTTTCAACAAATTGAGACGCCTGCCATGGAAAACCTGTCGACATTGATGGGGAAATACGGCGATGAAGGCGACAAACTCCTGTTTAAGGTACTAAACTCGGGCGACTTTATGCAGGGAGTAACAAATACAGATATCAGCGAAAGCAGCCCTACAAAATTAGCCTCAAAGTTGTGCGAAAAGGGATTGAGATACGACCTCACGGTCCCCTTTGCCCGATACGTGGTAATGAACCGCAACGACATATCATTCCCCTTTAAACGCTACCAGATACAGCCCGTATGGCGTGCAGACCGGCCGCAAAAAGGGCGATACCGCGAGTTTTACCAATGCGATGCAGATGTTGTGGGATCCGACTCTCTACTCAACGAAGCAGAACTCATCCAGATTATCGACGAAGTTTTTTTCCGTCTCAATACCCGGGTGGCCATCAAGATAAACAACCGAAAAATCCTGAGTGGCATTGCCGAGGTGATAGGTGCACCCGAAAAAATAGTCGACATTACGGTGGCCATAGATAAGCTGGATAAGATCGGGCTTGAAAATGTCAACAAAGAGCTCAGCGAAAAAGGCATTTCGGCAGAAGCTATTGCCCTGTTGCAACCGATAATTTTGCTGGAAGGAACAAACTACGAAAAAACCAGCGTGCTGCGTAATGTTCTGGCCGGTTCCGAAACAGGCCTCAAGGGGATTGAAGAACTGGAACAGATACTGAGAAAAACAGATAAAAACGGCATACGTTGCGAGCTCGATCTGGACCTGACTCTCGCCCGTGGCCTCAACTACTATACCGGCGCCATATTCGAAGTAAAATCGCTCGATGTGCAGATAGGCAGCATTACCGGTGGCGGGCGCTACGACAACCTGACGGGTGTATTCGGACTACCGGGTGTATCGGGTGTGGGCATCTCATTTGGAGCCGACCGCATTTACGATGTACTCAGCCAACTCAACCTATTCCCTCAGGAATCTATGCAAACCACACAGGTGCTGTTTATTAATTTCGGAGAAAAAGAGGAGGATTATTGCCTGTCGGTTCTCTCCGGATTGCGGAAAGCCGGCATACGCGCCGAAATATACCCGGATGCAGCCAAGATAAAAAAACAGATGAGTTACGCCGATGCAAAAAAAATCCCATTTGTAATTATTGCCGGCGAAAACGAAATTGCAGAGCAGGTAGTCAGCTTGAAAAATATGCAGACAGGCGAGCAAAAAACTGTCGGGATAAACGAGATCGCTCAACACTTTATTCTTTAATAAATAAGAGGAGGCTGTTAACCCCTTAAGCAGCCTCCTCATTCTTCTCTGCGCTAAACTATTTAACCACGAAAGCGCAAAGTCCCCTTTTCCTACCTTGTTATGTATTCTGTAATTGCAAACCTAATAACAATTACAGGTTAATTCTCCGGAATAAATGAGGAGTATCTCACGACAATCCTCATTTTTGCTTGATTTGTTTAATGTTGCAATTAGAAAAAAATCAAATTCATTCCTTATTTCTTTTGTATAGAAAATTCAAACTGTTTTCCTTTCTTTGGCAAAGTAACCTGAATAATTCCTTTGCCACAAATGTTAATTCTGCCCGATTTTCAGATACTGCCTGTTCTCACTCATATCGGGTTGAATTTTGAACATATATTGCAAATATTTTTCATCAATTTATCAAATAAACGTCACTATATATCAAAATATCGCATTCCCGATTGAATCACAATGCAAAGATAATAAAAAACCAAATAAAAAAACAGCCTCTGTCGGGCTGTCGCGGCAGAGCAAAACCGAGCAGACCCAGACAAAGGCTATATATCTAATAATAAACTATTTAATAACATCACAAAAATCTATCTACGCCATCAAACAACACATCTTATTACATATTTTATTCATCTCATGACAAAAAAAACCCATCTCATGCACAAAAAACATCATCTCAATGCATTTTAAAATCGCAAAAAGCGAAAAGAGCATCTCATGTTAAAATTAACAGGCTAACAAAGATATATTATGCAGGAAAACACATCTTGTTAATCAGTAAGGCGATACAAAATCTGATCGAGCATCATTCTCACCTCCAGATCGCCAATGCCTGCCATCCTCAATTCCTCCACATCATCTTCAAAATTTCCGCTGAAACCTTCCCAATCCCAATCACTCTCACGGAAGCAGTTCAGGTAAGCATCAAGCGCTTCCGCTATTTTGCCGAGCCCCCATTTCACATGCCCCATATTCATCCAATCCTGAGGAGAGGGGCTATTCTGCAGAATCATTGCATAATACCTCTCTGCCTGCTCAAACTTACCCGCCAAAAATGAACACCAGGCAATTGGACGCCAGGATCTGGAGCTACCATTATCCAGATAATCGGCCTTGAAGTAGAAACGCAAAGCCTCGTTGTAGTTTTTTTTCTCGAGATAACAATGTCCGATATTCAGAGTAATATTGAGGTTATCCGGCTTTATCTTATCATACTTCAGGTAAAAGGCAAGAGCCTCTTCGGGTTTCTTCAGTCGCCTGTAACACTGTGCTATCCGGCGGATTGTCCAGGCGCTATCCGGGAAAATCATATCCGCCCTGAGATAAGCCCCGAGAGCTTTGGCATCCTCTTCGAGCATTTGGTAGCAATAACCCACCTTTTGATACAACTCGCTATTTTCGGATTCAAACACAATCAACTGAGAAAAAATTTCCACAGCATCGGAATAAAACCCCTTACGAAAGAAAAACTCGGCGATGATGCGCAGACTCACAGGCTCATACAACACCTCTTTGAGCAACTCAATCCGGTGAAAATGCATCGGATAGAGGAAAACGTCCTCGAAATCGGCTCTGTGAGGATGCAACTTAAAGAACCGATACAAATCCTGAATGTATTGCTTGGCAATCGTATCACCTTTCTTATTTTGCTGCAGCAAAGCCTCGTCCGATTGAATTCTCTCCAACTCCTGCCCCTGATCGGCAAACTGCGCCGCCAGCATTTCCCGCTGATTCTGTGGCATTTGCATCAGGCTCAGACACAAAGAATATTTATCAGAATTGCAAAGCACACCTGATGTTACGATAGAACCAAAGAAGCCCGATTTTCCCACATCCGGTATTCCGTCCTGTATAAACGCAGAATGACCGGAGGTAAACGGTAAAAACCAGTTACTGATATTGTAGAAAAAAGAAAAACTCTTCAGGCCGGAAAAAGTAGTCATAAAAATATCAGATCCCTCCATCTGCAACTGGCTCAACTCTTTGAGCTTATCATTCAATCCGGTTTGTTCAAACAACTCCTGCCAGTCGGGGTTTTTATCCTCCAGCCCCGACTCCTGCTGCCACTCCTCCAAACTCATCTTTTTGCGGAGAATCGGACTGATTTTCATCATCTCCGGTAGAATTTCATCCGTCATTTTTTTCGAAATAGTCTCAGTCTCCTTCGACCGGATAAAGCTTAAAACAATGTTTCGGATATCATTGATCACCCGTTTATCATCCACCAGGATACCGAAACGACTACGAATATCTTTGTAATAACCAATTCTATTCTGATATTTGAAGAAAACCAGCAACAAACCGACCAGAGCCCGTTGACGAATTTCCTCTTCCGAGCGCTCAACGGCATCAATAAGAAGCAAAACCTTATTCCGGTCAAAGCGGTTTAGCAGACTCAGAGTCAATGCCGAAACAGTCAGACAGACACTATCTGCCGAAAGATGTCCCGACCGGATTAATTTTCGGAATGCATCCAGAGACTCCGAATCAGACTGAGAAGACAGCCAGGTTTGCAGAAATAATTCGGAGAGATTATTTTCGAGCGAACAGAGCTGTTTCTTCAACAACTCCTGATTGCCGGAGGTGTCGACAACAGATTGCGACAACGACAAATCTGCAAAATCCCGCTCTATCGCATGAATTAATTGAGCTGGTGTGCTGTGAGAGGTATAATTCAGATACCTTTTCCGGTCGTAGAAATAGGCGGGCGACTCTTTGAGCAATAAAATATCCACTGTTTTATCACAAACTTCATACAGAGAGACCAGTAAATCGTGATACACCTTTATTCGTTCCGGGTCGGGGTTACCCTGCGCAAAATAGAGCAACATGTATTTGTAAGTAGTCTCGCAACGCTCCAGCTCCTCCATCCGGTGAAACTCCTGCGCATATTTTACAAAGCCCGACAACTGCTCCACTGCCGCTTTCACCTCTCTGGCATCCAGTTTTCCGGTTATCTCTTTGTACTCTCGTTCAATCGATTTAACATCCATCTGATTATCTGTCTGTTACAAGTTTATCTTCTCAAGCACTGCTGATATCTGCTTGTATTCCTGTTCGAAATTGGGGGTAAACACCGAGTTGCCCAACTGTCGGTTTATCTCCGATAAAGGCCAAAACCGCCCATCCGCCAATTCGGTGGGGTCCGGATTTATTTCGCCATCATACACTGTATAATAAGAATAGACCATCTCGCGCTCCACTTCCGATTCGAAAATATAGGAATGAATAAATACAGGCATAAAATCTGTCATGCCCAGCTCTTCGCGCACCTCACGCAAGAGCGCCTCTTCCACTTTTTCTCCAAAATCGATATGACCGCCCACAGAAGTATCCCATTTTCCGGGTTGAATATCTTTGTGCGCGGGGCGCAACTGCAAATACAATTCGCCTTTGCTGTTTAATACGTGCAAATGGACAACCGGATGGAGCAATTTGCTACCATCGTGACACTTAGCGCGACTGGCCTGTCCGATTACATCTCCTTTTTCGTCAACAAGAGGGAAAATTTCCATACATATATCTTTTTATAATAAAACAACTCACACACAAAATAGTTACAGTAAGCCAACAGAACAGCAAATATAGTGTAAATAGAGCAGACCCGAAACAGAAACAACACGGGAAGAGCAAAAAACAGCGTTGCGGGGAAAGAAAACAGGAGAGCCTGGCACACATACCCTTTGGAACTTAATTCCGGACTTCACTCTGACAGACAGAAAGTTCCCGCAAAACGCAAAAAAATACCGGGTCCGGAAATGTCTATTAGCCAAAAAGAAATAATTCTGAATTGAATAAATAAATGCAAAAATGTTAGGAATAATGAGATATTGCACTTATATTTGTATTACTAAAATATTAGTCGCGTTGGTAATTGATTGGTAAACTCAACACTTACTTATTCCGAGACATTGCTTACGACTTTCAATGGCGGGCCACACCCAATGGGTTCTATACGACGGTGGATTACAAAGAAGGCGGGCACTCAAATCTTGTCATACCGGAGTTTTATGCATCAACAGCGCGGCTTCTTACACGAGAGGCAGTTCTTTGCGAACTGCCTCTTTTCGTTTATGATTACTTCAGCAATAGCTGTACCGGATTGCTTCTCTTCAACGCCTCGTATTTCAGGGTTTTTACAAAAAATGCGCGATTCAGGAAAGCCGGATTCTGCATCTCCCAGGCAGCAAGTACAGAATAGTTTGCTTCGCCTTTTGCATCCCGACGCAATTGTGCACACCAGGTGTAGAGGATTCCCTCTCCCTGATCGGGTGTATCAAATGATTTTTCGAACGACGATGTCGGAACAATCAGGCCCAGGCCGAGTGTGAACTCCTTGTTGTAGGTCTGTTTATCGTGTGTTATCATAACTCTGCTGCCATAGAATTGCTCGCTTTGCAACGGCTGATTGTTGTTGTTTCTCACAATACCGGTCACCAGCGAACTGCCTTTGGGAAGTTTAGCGGCAATTACCCTGTTTTCGTACCCGTAAGATCCGCCCCAAATAGTGACAATCTGCGTAAGATCAATCTTTTCGCCTTCCACATCCCAGCCGTAGAAGTTGAGACGAAAAAGAGCGCGAACCACCCCTTTATTTATCAGTGTATAACGGGTCGAATCGACATTATCGGTGGTCTGATCAACGGTAACACCCAGACGGATCAGTTTGTCATTTTTGAGCAAAGCCAGTCCGCCCATTCCAAAAGACCTGCCCACGCTAAGGATATCACGTCCCCAATCGGCCATCACATGGTAAGTATCACCGGGTTTGCCATCGGGTTTGATTCCGACTTTATCCAACACCATTTCCGTAGTTTTTTTACCATAAACATCGCGGCAATTGCGACCATCGAAATAGTGACGGAAACCCATCCGGTCATTTTCCCAGGCTATTCCATCCATTTGATACGGATAAGGCACAGGACCACCGCCACGTGCCAGATTCTCTTTGCCATGTACATCTGTTTTGAGTTCCGCAATCTGACCCGAAGGCTGAAGTTTTCCGTAGCGCACATTGGCTCTTCCCGTAAAACAGGGATATTTCTCCGCGCTTACCCATTTAATTGTCAGGCTTTTCTTCTCGCCTTTGGCCAGCGTACACAGAAAAGCCAACTCATCCCAACGGCCATCCTGGTCGAGGTCGTCTACCTGCGACGGCACCCAGCGACCTTTGCTGTCGCACAGTGCCGGCAACAGGTTGTTTGCGGGCTTCAGCGCCGCGCGTTTCAGCACAAAAGGCTGATCTATAAGGGCGGTATCGGCTTTGCTTTGCAATACTACTACCTGCGGTTTTCGTTGCGCAAAAAGAGAAGCGGCTCCCAACAACAGGGCAGCCATCCATGTAAATCGTTTAGTTTGTGTTTTCATAGTTTATCTTAATTATTGTGCTCTCAAAACAATTATTCCGGTATTCGACTGAATGCCCTGCATGTAGTCGTGTAACGTTTTTTCGGAAACAACCACTTTTTTGAGGGTGGAAGAGGCATGCATCAGGTGCAGTTTTCCATCCTGCCAAATGGCAATACCCACATGGCTGATATCCAGCCCTTTCATTTTGGTGGTAATGGCAATCAGGTCGCCCGATTGGATACCCGTGGCCAACGAGTCAATATTATTTTTGGGAATATAGTGATACAATCGTTCGTTTATCGACTTCTCCTGAGCTGCAATAACAGGAATAAATTCCGGAATCGCAGTCAAAGCCCTGTATTTATCGGGGTTCTGACTCATAAAACCGACATTGAACCGAATCGTATCGCTGCTGATTTGCGGCGTCACATCCACCACAATCTCTTTCCGGGAATTGTCTGTTATCCAGTCCGAAAAATAGTGTAACCGCGAGGGATAACGATTGATTACTCCGCCCCGGTAGCGAATACGGGTCAGTATTGTTTTGTATTGCTCAAACGTACTTCTTTTCGATTTTATCGTTTTGGCAATGGCCAGCGAGTTTTCGAGGAAAGTGGTGCAATCGAGCTGTTTTAAATTTATACCCAACTGCTCTTCCGAGTAGCCCTCGAGTGTATAGGCCACATAGGGTGTATCCAGAAAACACTTACCCACCCTGACAATGGTTTCATTCAGAGACAGATTACGACCGACACTACGTTTGCATTTTTCAAATATCGATTTGTGTGTAGGTTTTGATTGCGACGCAGCCGCCACCGATATCAATAAGAAGAGAGAGAGAATATACGATTTAACTATCTTCATTGTTTTATTTTGTAAAAAGCCCTCTCTATCCGCCACTACAGGCAGGCAGAGAGGGCCATGAATATTATTTATTCGAAGAGACTACAACAACCCTTTTGCTACGAGCAAAGCCTCCATCTCCTGCTGAACCTTACGGGCTTCTACCCCGGCAGCCTGCGCAAAAGTATCATCGGCAGCCGCAAAAATTATCTGACGCGAAGAGTTGACCAGCAATCCACACGTATCGTTCATTCCGTATTCGGCCACATCCTGCAGGCTGCCTCCCTGTGCACCCACACCGGGCACGAGCAGGAAGTGGTTGGGCGACACTTTGCGGATGTCGGTAAACATTTTTCCCTGCGTAGCGCCTACCACAAACATCAACTGATCTTCGGTAGCCCACTTTTGTGTGGTGCGCATCACCTTTTCGAACAGACGCTCTCCGTCGGTATCCTGCATAAACTGAAAATCCTGCGAGCCCTTGTTTGAGGTCAATGCCAATACAATCACCCATTTGCCTTCGTAAACCAGAAACGGCTTCACGCTATCCTCTCCCATGTAGGGCGCCACTGTAATGGCCGACGCGTTCAGGTGTTCGAAAGCAGAGCGGGCGTACATTTCGGACGTATTGCCGATATCACCACGCTTGGCATCGAGTATAATAAACTGATCGGGATATTTTTCGCTGATGTAAGCTATGGTCTTTTCCAAAGCTGCAATCCCTTTCATGCCCACACTTTCGTAAAAAGCCGCATTGGGCTTGTAGGCCACACAATAGTCGGCAGTAGCATCAATAATTGCCTTGTTGAAAGCAAATATCGGATCTTCGTCATTCAGCAAATGTTGCGGAATCTTTTTAATATCAGTATCCAGACCTACACAAAGGAATGATTTTTTTCTTTTAATATTTTCGAAAAGCTGTTGTTTGTTCATATCTGTCAGTTCGTTATGTTTTATCAAAAATAGGAATTATAACTCCGCCTCTTTCATCCGTTCAGCGTTTTCGGCCACAATCAGTTGATCTATTACATTCTGAATTTCGCCGTCCATAAAAGCCGAGAGATTATAGATGGTGTAATTGATGCGGTGGTCGGTCACACGTCCCTGCGGATAGTTGTAGGTACGGATTTTGGCAGAGCGGTCGCCGGTAGAAACCATTGTTTTGCGTTTCGAGCCAATTTCGTCCAGATATTTCTGGTGTTCAATGGCATAGATACGCGAGCGAAGTTCAATCATCGCCTTGGCCTTGTTTTTGTGCTGCGATTTCTCGTCCTGGCACTGCACCGTGATGCCTGTGGGCATGTGTACCAGTCGAATAGCCGAATAGGTTGTATTTACCGACTGTCCACCGGCACCCGACGAACAGAACGTATCCACACGAATATCCGACTCTTTGAGTTCGAGATCAAACTCTTCGGCTTCGGGCAAAACAGCCACCGTAGCAGCCGAAGTATGCACACGCCCCTGAGTTTCGGTTTGCGGCACACGCTGCACGCGGTGTACACCCGACTCGTATTTCAGAATGCCGTAAACGCCTTCGCCGGATACCGAGAAGATAATCTCCTTGAAGCCACCCGAAGTTCCTTCGCTGTGGTCTGTCACCTCTACTTTCCAGCCTTTGGCTTCGCAATACTTTACATACATGCGGTAAAGGTCGCCGGCAAAAATGGCAGCCTCGTCGCCACCTGTTCCGCCACGAATCTCCACAATCGCGTTTTTGCTGTCTTCCGGATCTGCCGGAACCAGCAATATTTTAATCTCTTCCTCCAATACCGGTACACGAGCTGAGCATGTTTCCAGCTCCTCTTTGGCCATTTCGCGCATTTCGGGGTCATTTTCAGTATCCAGAATTTCGCGCGCCTCATCTATTCCATTGAGTAAGCGCTGATATTCGTCGCGGGCGGCCACTATTTTCTCCAGGTCGCGGTATTCCTTATTCAGTTTGATAAAACGCTTCATATCGGCTATCACAGCCGGGTCCGTAATCAGCGTACTCACCTCTTCGAAGCGGGTAACCAAACCTGCTAATTTCTCTAATAAACTACTGTCTGCCATTTTTTATTTTTCTGTTATCAAGCGGAAATGTGTTCTGTTATTTATACTAAAAAAAGATACAATACGGGACACACCGGTTAATACTCAAATCGTCCGAATTCGCTCTCAATCACCAGTTCAGTTTTGTCTGAAGCCTCTACAAAGCCAACAATCTGAGCCTCGATACCAAATGAGCGTGAAATATCAATTACCTGCTGAGCCTGTTCGGGTGCCAGATAAATCTCCATTCGGTGCCCCATGTTGAACACCTTATACATCTCTTTCCAGTCGGTGCCCGATTGCTCCTGAATAGTGCGGAAAAGTGGCGGAACAGGGAAGAGGTTATTTTTTGTGATTTTTACGTTTTCTACAAAATGAAGCACCTTGGTTTGCGCGCCACCCGAGCAGTGTACCATACCATGTATAGCGGGGCGCATTTCGTCGAGCAGACGTTTGATAACCGGCGCATAAGTCCGTGTGGGCGAAAGCACCATTTTTCCGGCATTCAGCTCAATGCCTTCTACGGTGTCGGTCAGTTGAAGTCCGCCCGAGTAGACAAGCTCAGCGGGTACGGCAGCATCGTAGCTTTCGGGGTACTTTTCGGCCAGATATTTTGCAAATACATCGTGGCGCGCCGAGGTCAGACCATTGCTGCCCATGCCTCCGTTGTACTCTTTTTCGTAAGTGGCCTGTCCGTAAGACGAAAGTCCCACAATCACATCGCCGGCCTGAATATTGGCATTGTCAATTACATCGGCACGTTTCATGCGGCAAGTGACAGTACTATCTACAATAATGGTACGCACCAAATCGCCCACATCAGCCGTTTCGCCGCCGGTAGAATAGGCATTCACACCCATTTCGCGCAGCTCGGCCAGCAATTCGTCTGTTCCGTTGATAATGGCAGAGATTACCTCTCCCGAAATCAGGTGTTTATTCCGTCCAATGGTAGACGAAACCAGAATATTATCCACAGCACCCACGCAAAGCAGGTCGTCGATATTCATAATCAGAGCATCCTGAGCGATGCCTTTCCACACCGAAATATCACCCGTTTCGCGCCAGTACATGTAAGCCAGCGACGATTTGGTTCCGGCTCCATCGGCATGCATGATGTTGCAATAGTCGGGGTCTCCGCCCAGAATATCGGGAATAATTTTACAAAATGCTTTGGGGAATATACCTTTGTCGATGTTTTTGATGGCGTTGTGCACATCTTCTTTCGAGGCCGAAACGCCACGCTGATTATACCTTTGGTCGCTCATTGGGACAAATTAAATTTCAAATTACTGATTACAAAATCGTGTTTGTGGATAGCATCCAACTAATTGCGTGCAAATTTAGTGCAAAAAAGGCATTTGGGCAAATCAAAAAAGCTCTGCACCCCGAAATGTGAGGCACAGAGCTTTTTTTATAGATTAATAGCAAAAATTGCTACTCTTTCCAGCCGGTAAGTTTTATTATTCTATTTTTATAAATTGTGTTCTCCAACCAGCCGGTAAATTGTTCCGCCCCCGGCCCGAAGGCAAATATGGGAACAGGCGCCCCGGTATGCTTTACTTTTGTAAAATCGACCTTCACCGTTTTCTTCTCGAAACTTCCTTCGCGGATGGCTGTACCTCCCGTTTCGTGGTCGGCTGTCACAATCACCAGCGTGTTCCCGTCTTTTCGGGCAAATTCGAGAGCCTCGCCTACTGCCTTATCAAAATCGACAGTCTCGGACACCATATAATCCTGATCGTTGTTGTGCCCGCCCCAGTCGATTTGAGAGCCCTCCACCATCAGGAAAAAGCCTTTCGGATTTTTCGACAAACGACTCAAAGCCAGCGATACCGCTTTGGGCAGATAGTCGCGCCCTTCGCTCACCTTTTTGGGGTGATCTTCGGCCAGCAGGGCCAGCAGTTGCCCGGGTTTTCCGGTCGCGGCCTCTTCCAGCGAATAGACCACCTGATAGCCTTTCGATTTCAGCTCTGCCGACAAATTGCGTCCATCTTTTCGTTTTTCGAAATCGGCAATGCCACCACCAATCGCCACATCAATACCCGATTGGGGAAACCAGCCGGCAATCTCCTGAGTCGAATTGCGGCTACCGGCATGCGCATAAAACGAAGCCGGTGTGGCATGGGTCAGGTTGCAGGTGACCACCACCCCGGTAGCCACTCCGTTCTTTTCGGCCACGGCCAGTATCGACGATTTACGCACGCTGTCGGGTGTCACACCAATCATTCCGTTGTTGGTCTTCACACCACAGGCAATGGCGGTGCCACCGGCAGCCGAGTCGGTGATGTAATCGTTGGCCGAATAGGTTTTTTCGATACCGGTATAGGGAAACCGGGCCATATTGAGAAAATTACCATTCACAGTGAGTGCTGCCTGCACCTGATTGAAGCCCATTCCGTCTCCAATCATGATGATGACATTCTTTGGAGCTTTGGCATACAGTTGCACAAACGCCAAACATACTATCCCAAAAATCAAACCTCTTTTCATACCTTATTATAATATGTTTCTGTTCACGACTCTATATTTTCCAGAATTTTCTGAATCTCCTCATCTGTTTGGAGCAGCGCGCTTTTGCAATAGCGCAGCAATTCGGCAGCACGCGCTACCAGATCGCGAAGTTTATCCACTTCCACATTTTCACTTTGCAGCTTTTGCACAATAGCCTCCAGCTCTGCCATGGCTTTGGTATATGTCTCTTTTGTTTTAGTTTCCGATGTTTTCATTATCTTTATTTTATACTGATACTGTGGTGCGAATTTACAATAATAAATGTATTCAGAGAATAAAAGTTGAACGGCAACCAACAAATAAATGTTTTTTAAACAAAAAAAAGAGGCTGCCCACCGACAGCCTCTTCGCATATGAATCTCCTTTACACAAGATTCTCCAGTAATAGTTCAAGTCATAACTGACCCGCGACTGACTCCGAATAGTTCACAACCTCGCCGCCCATAGTACCGGTCATGGTCACTTTGGTGTTTTTCCCGTCGTAGGTTTGTGTAATTTTCACGGCTATACTTATAGTTTGATTGTAGTTGCTTCCGGTTACAACCAAAGATCCAGCGATGTTTGATGTTGCCGATAAGGTTCCATCAGCAGCGATCACATAATCACCGGTATATGTTATTGTACCGTTGCTGGTATATTTACCACTTTCTACCTCCAAAACATAGTTTTTGAAAAGTTCTGAGAAAACCATTGAGATTTTTGTACTTGTAGCAGTCTGAGACATTGACATTTTACCAGTTAAAGCCACTGAGCCACCCAAAGGATTGGTGTATGTTTCGCTAAACGAGAAAAAATCTGATGAATCGGCTGATGCAGATCTCTGTTTTACCAAACTGGCAGGAGCATACGAAGCCTCATCATCCAGTCCGCCAAAGCTCACATCCAAAATAGCATTAACAATCTCTTTTTTTACAGGGTCCATCGTAGTTGTAGCCGGATCATCCTTACTACAACCGACCAAAATAACCGCAACAAACAAACTCAGAGCAATAACCACCTTCTTCATTTTCTTTTCGTCAGTGTTTAGGGTGCTGACGCCGCACTGTTAGTCTATAATTAATAATATGTGGATACATTTTTTTATGCTCAATTGCTTCCGTTTCAGGGGCCAATACACAAAAAAGCAATGCAAATATCAACAAATAAATTTAAATAAGCAAACATTCTATCGGAAATATTAACACAGAAACAAGAAAAACGACGGAATTAAGACAAAACGTTAAACAAAAGCAGTAAAACCCAACCCATCGACAGAATATACCTGTTGCAGAAACAATGTACACAGTGTACGCAAGATACACCGCTGTTAATACACAAGACAGAGAATTTATAATCTGATTCAAATAAGAGAGACAAAATATTATTTTCATTCAAATAAGAGCCAAACTATATCACTTTGACACCAAAGAGAGCCATAGCATTAAAATATGCTACATACACAAGAATAAAACCGACCAACAATGTTAATAAACAATTAAATGCTACATATTTGTTTTTTTATTGCCGCGAAAAGTTGACAAATTGCTTTTTATTTTGTTTATTTGCATCATAATTCAATTTTGAACTGTATTAAAACAACGTTATACGCTATTTTTTAAAACTAATCATTATGAGCAAATCAAAATTAGAGTACATCTGGTTAGATGGAAGCGAGCCTACTCAGGTATTGAGAGGAAAAACTCGTATTAAAGAAAATTTTAGTGGTAAATTGGAAGATTGTCCAATGTGGTCTTTCGACGGTTCTTCTACAAATCAGGCACAAGGTGGTTCTTCTGACTTGCTGTTGAAACCCGTATTCATCTGCCCCGATCCCGATCGCAAAGATGCGTATATTGTTATGACTGAAGTTCTTAATCCGGACGGAACTCCACACGCTACCAATCACCGTGCTACTATCGACGACGATGACAACGATTTCTGGTTTGGTTACGAGCAAGAATATTTCTTATATGATATGGAAACAAGAATGCCATTGGGTTTCCCCAAAGGTGGTTTCCCCGATCGCCCACAAGGCCCATACTACTGCTCAGTAGGTGCACGCAATGCTTACGGTCGCGAAATCGTAGAAGAGCATTTCGACATCTGTTTGGCTGCAGGCCTCAACATCGAAGGTATCAACGGTGAGGTAGCTGCTGGTCAGTGGGAATACCAAATCTTCTCTAAAGGCGCAAAATTGGCCGGAGATGAAATCTGGGTTTCTCGTTATTTGCTCGAAAGAACCTGCGAAAAATACGGAGTTTATGTAGAATGGCATCCGAAACCACTGGGCGCAACAGACTGGAATGGTTCTGGTATGCACGCCAACTTCTCTAACGGTAAAATGAGAACTTGCGGCGACAAAGCTGTATTCGATGCAATCTGCGCTGAGTTTGGCAAACACGTACCCGAGCACATGGCTGTTTACGGAGCTTACAACGAGCAACGTCTGACTGGTAAGCACGAAACTGCTTCTATCCACGACTTCTCATGGGGTGTATCTGACCGTGGCGCTTCTATCCGTATCCCTGTAGGTACTGTAGAAGATGGATGGAAAGGTCGTCTCGAAGATCGTCGCCCTGCATCTAACGGTTGCCCTTACCAAATTGGTTCGGTTATCGTGAAATCAACTAAAGCATCAGGACAAATTTAATCCACGATATTTTTAGTATTTGAAGTAGAAAGCCTCTGTACCTTCGGGTGCTGAGGCTTTTTTTTGTTCTATCGGAGTGGGTTATATCCGATTTTATACTATTTTTGAGAATTATTTTCAAAAGAGATTGGACATTAGATAAAAAGATAAAAGAGCAAAGATGAAAGACATCAGACAAAAGATATTAGATATAAGACAAAAGACAAAAGATAAAAGACAAAAGATAAAAGACAAAAGATAAAAGACAAAAGATAAAAGACAAAAGATAAAAGACAAAAGATAAAAGACAAAAGATAAAAGACAAAAGATAAAAGACAAAA
>Ga0114938_1000019_pt1 | contig 136102 bp, 104 predicted proteins | sample AshMeaBigSpring_FD_88675 | JGI IMG/M metagenome (GOLD analysis project Ga0114938, IMG submission 88675) | Groundwater microbial communities from Big Spring, Nevada to study Microbial Dark Matter (Phase II) - Ash Meadows Big Spring | ecosystem: Environmental > Aquatic > Deep subsurface >...
AAATCCTCCAGCTACTACTCTATTTCGGTCATGTTTATAAAATTCAACTGTAACTATTGCTATTTTACCGTTTTTCTCAATAATCTTGTCATCTATGCTGAAACTAATAAAAAAGTATACAAAATAACCAATTACAAGTATCCAAAACCAATTTCTTTTTAGGTATTCTTTAAATTTTGTTCTATCCATTACCGTATTGTTGATGATAAATTGAGAGATGATTATGTAAACTAGAATTATTTAACAAAACAACTCTGAAACGATCCTTCGCTACAATTTAATGTTATCAAATACATTCCACAAGGTAATGCACTCATGAGGATAGGTTCATTGGGTGAAATGGTTTGTAGCAACATTTGACGTCCTGATAAATTATATATTGTTACTTTTGCAACCGACGATAGTCCATGTATCAGCACTTGCCCGCTAGCTTTATTGGTTGAAATACGTAAATCAAGATTGGTTGTAGGCATTGACCCATTGGTAATGTTTTCAATGATATTTACAAAGTCTTTCCACTGTATGGCGGCCTGATAAGCCGACTTAGATCCTTGGGGTACATATAGCTTACAAGTGCTTTTCTTCACATTTGAGAAAACGGAATAGGAAGGCATTAAGTCGATAGGAGTTGATCCATTTACAGAAATGGAAGATAAATCGCTACAATACGAAAATGCATAGCTACCTATTGAAGTAATAGAACTTGGTAGAGTTATTGAATTTAAACTAGTACAATAGGATAAAGCATATTCCCCGATAGAGTTTATAGAATTGGGGATTGAAATGGAGTATAAATCGTTACAATTAAAGAATGTATACTCCTTAATCGATGAAACTGCATTAGGCAAAACGATAGATGTTAAACCTCTACAGTCGTAAAACGCATGACTCCCAATTGATAACACAGTATTGGGTATATGTATATTCGTTAATCCATTGCAATTTGCAAAGGCATAATCACCAATACTAAGGGTACCATCTGCAAGCGTAATGATGGTGTTTGCAGGCATCACACCTTTGTATTTATAGGCCACCTTACCTGCATACACAAGTCCATTGGGTTGATTTTGAAACCACGCTGTATTTGTAAACGAATGATAACCAACAGATGCAACAGAATTAGGGATGGTAATGCTACTCAAATTCAGAGAATGATAAAATGAGGAATCGCCCAATGCTATTACAGAGTTAGGAATCTCTATGCTCGTTAATTTTTGACACATACTAAATGCATATTTACCTATTGTACGAACTGAATTAGGGATAGAAACGGACCTTAATTCATTACAATATTGAAAGGTACGATCTCCAATAGAAGTGATCGAATTGGGGATAACGAGTGTGCTCATAGCACAATACGAGAATGCATTCTGACCAATAAAAGTAACTGAATTGGGTATCGTAAACGAGGATAATTGCATACACAAGGTAAAAGCTCCTTTTCCAATCGTTGTAACTGAATTAGGTATCACTACGGATGTCATGTTGTTGCAATAATTAAACGCATTCTCTCCAATTGCTACAACGGAAAAATCCTGACCCGAAAAAGTTACTTGAGACGGAATTACTACATTTCCACTGTATTTCACTGTTCCTGAAGTAACTTCTACAGTGCTCGATGTAAGTTGTTTGTAAGAGATACCTGCTACTTCAAATTTAGTTTGGGAAAAAATGCTTAAACTAAGCAATAATAGGAAACCAGATACAATTTTTTGTTTCATTATGTATTTGTATATATGAATTTCTGTTCATTCAACTTTAAATCATTCTACATTATTTATATTATTTTTAATACAAAGATATAAAATATTATTAATACTGCATGTACAGTTCAATTCATTTTATGCGTGACTATGCCGTGTTAATCCGTAGTAGTTTAGGAAAGTAATGAATATTCTAACGGTAACGGTTGTTTGAACCAAATATCGATGCGATTTCAAGAAAGAAAATCCATTATAAATGAAATTAACAATCTATTGATTTCGATGCGTCCCACCAAAGTCAGTTAACTCAAACTCAGTAACAGACCCATAATCCACTGGAAAGCTAAAGGCATCGGTGGGTTCGACCAATTTGAAGTAGATGGCGGCGGAGCGAATAACGCCTCCGTGGGTGAAAATGGCGATGGTTTGGTGGTTGGTACGCGCAAGATCGTCGATAAAAGCATGTACACGGGCTATTTGTTGTGCAAAGGATTCGCCATCGGGAGTTGGGTAATTCAGCCAATCGGCATACCAGGGTTCAATTTCGGCATCGGGAATGTCGGTCCAGGCTTGCATCTCCCAGCGTCCGAAATGGAGTTCGAGCAAACGAGCATCGGGTATGGGTTGTGGATAGCCGCAAGATTGAGCTAATTGCGTGCAGCGTGTAAGTGGACTGCTGTAAACGGCATCGAAGGTATAGGGAGCGAGTTGGGCGTTGACGCGGGCTGCTTCGTCGGTAAAATGGGACGAAACGGGCACGTCGGTTTGACCGTAGCAGATGCCGCGGGTGATGGAAAGAGTGGTATGGCGAATAAAAACTAGTTTCATATAAATAACCCCTTCCGATAAATCGGAATAAATTGCAGGGAATAAGAAATTAAAAATAAACCACAATAGGCACAATAGATAATAAATAGACAAACATTTATTTTAGAACGAAATAAAAAGAAAAATAGCTAATGAGTTCGCACAAAAGGGCGGTGGCACCGCAGATATCGCCGGTGTAGGCACCTAATTTGCGTTTCACAAACAGCCAGATAAGCGCAAAGCCCGCAAGTGGTAAAACGAGTATATAGACCGATTGCAACGGGAAAAAATAGAGTAAAGGCGCTAATCCCGTAGTAAAAAGAAAAAGCAAAGCCAGCAGTGGCATACGTGCGAAAAGGGTTTTGGCCTTGCTCTGCTCTACCGAACGGGCATAAGGAAGCGTATTGGTAAGCAGGGCAGCTAGCATTTTCGACAAAGGATCAGCTACGAGTAGCACTTTGACGATGCTTGCAGCTTCGATGAAGGGCAATAGGTGAAAAAGCAGCAAGTAATAAAAGAGCACACCAAGCAAGGCGTAGGTGCCCAGGTGTGAGTCTTTCATAATACGTAAAATATCCTCGCGGGTGCGGCCCCCACCAAAACCATCGAAAAAATCGGCCAATCCGTCTTCGTGCAATCCTCCAGTAAGCAATATGCGAATGCCAAAAGCCAGTATCAAGGCAATGCTAAGAGGTAATAACGCGCTCAAGCCCCAAAAGGCAAGAGCGGTTATACCACCTGTAATCCAGCCCGTAAGGGGCCAAAATGGGATAATACGTGCGTAAGCCTCAGCCGGCACCGTGAACACTTTCCACAACGGTAATCGTGTGAAAAAGGTAATGGCAGCTACGAGGGCGTGAAATTGCTGTTTCATTAAGCAAAGTATTTTGTGACTTTCGCGTGAGCAAAGGTAGCCATTTCGTTGATCATACGTACGGAAGAATCTACCAACGGATACGCACAAACAGCTCCGGTGCCTTCGCCCAAACGCATATTGAAGAACAACAAGGGTTTAGCTTGCAGGTGGTCGATCAGGTATTTATGACCGTATTCATCGCCTTGATGTCCATAAATAAAGTAATGCGCTACTTGTGGATAAAGCTTGATAGCTGCTAAGGCACAGTTCGTCATAATAAAACCATCGATCAAAACCACCATTTTCAGTTCGGCAGCTTTAAGCATCGCTCCTACAGCCATCAACATTTCGTACCCACCAAAGTAACACAGCACATCCTCTACCGAACGGTCGCCCTTGTAGTTGTCGGCAGCCTGTTGCAACAAGGCAAGTTTGCGTTTCACACCCTCGGGATCGAAGCCACTACCCGCCCCTACACAGTGCACAAGGTCGATATCGGCCAAAAAGTGCATCCACATCGACGAAGTAGACGTATTGCCGATGCCCATTTCACCCAGACTGATAATGTTACAACCCTCCGCATGACAGTCGGCCACCACCTGCGCACCACGTTGCAAGCAAAGCTCCATTTCTTCGGGCGTTACGGCAGCTTCGTGCATGTAGTTACGAGTACCTTTACGCACTTTAAGATCGATTAAATCAGGTAAATCGGTAAAATCGTAGTTAATACCAGCATCCACTACCTTCATGGCAATGTTGTGCTGACGTGCCAAGAAATTGATACCTGCACCACCAGCCATAAAGTTAAACACCATTTGCGGCGTCACTTCGGCAGGCGAATAACTCACACCCTCGGCCGTAATACCGTGGTCGCCACCAAAAATAAGGTGATAAGGCTTGTTTAAACTAGGAGTTAGCGTTTGTTGAATGGTGCCCACTTGCACCGCCAACTCTTCTAAACGACCCAATGAACCTTTCGGTTTGGTCAAATTATCGATTTTCTCGATTAAATAAGGCACAATACGCAGCTCAGGAGCCGTAATGTTGAATGTTGTGTTCATAGAATTTATAATTGAACTAAATTGTTATATTTTAATAGGCATTATACAAGTTATATGTAAATGATAAATTGAATTTTATATATAAGAAAAAAGAATAGGAACGCTGATTTACGCTGATTTAGCGGATATTCACTGATTAAATGTAAAAAAACGGATTTAAAAACGGATTTTATCCACGATAAATCGGGGAAGATTTAAGAGTGAGGTCTTAATCATTAACTTCGTTTTAAAATCCGCTTAATCAGCGTAAATCCGCGTTCTATTTTCTTCATAACATTCTAACTTATATAAACTCAAATATCTATCCAAAAAACAAAGGAATCGTAGTATAACGAAGAACCCGATTCATCGGGACTGCAAATCGTAGTGTAACGAAGATCCCGATTCATCGGGACTGCTAACTTCTTACCACTTACCTCTTACCTCTTACCTCTTATTTAACTTTCACCGCAATTCCCGAAACCATCAGCACCACCTCATCGGCTTTCGATGCCACATACTGATTGAGCCAACCAATGAGATCGGTAAACCGTCGTTGTAGGTCGTTTGCCGAAATTCCTCCCAAACCAATTTCGTTGGTAACCAGAATAATAGTAGCATCCTGCGCAGCAAAGGCATCAAAACGAGTGATCATTGCATCCAAGCAGGCTTGCACCTGACCATCGTTGGCCGTAAAGAAGTTTGTAGCCCACAGCGTAAGGCAATCGAGTAAAACCACTTGCTTTCTAATAGAAAGGTTCTGTATATCCATTAGCTCTTCAATGTTGGTCCACTCAGGACCACGATCACGCTTGTGACGCTCGATACGTTCGCGATGTTCATCGTCCCAAACGGCCGAAGTAGCCAAGTAAATGGGATTAGGACTTAACGAAAGAGCTAAATTTTGAGCGTAGGAGCTTTTGCCCGAACGCTGTCCACCGGTAATAAGAATGATTTTACTCACGATTCAGTCGTTTATAATATTTGGGTTGATGATTCGGAAGAAGATCGGGATGGAAGATGGCGATTAAATCGGCCAACACCACATCTGGTTCTAGCGGACCCTCTTCGTAATAGGCTGTAGTACCCGAATTGACCGCAAAAACCTGTTGTTTTTTATAAGCCTCGAAGTTTTTGTAAAGCTCGTATTCTTTTCCCAGCATTTTCAAGGTCATATCTGCTTGCGTATCGTTGTACTTAAACAGCCAAAAATCAGCTTTATAAGCACGCTGAAACACCTTTTCGAAATTAAGAGGCACAGAACCAGCATTTTTCAAATCCGAAAATACATAATCGGCACACGCATCTTTGTAAAAACGACCCATGTAACTATTCGCTCCAGCCGTGTACCAACTGTCAGCGTATTTTTTATCCGCAAAAACGGTTGGGCGCTTTTTATCGACAGGAATTAATTTGACAAGATCGTTGTAACGTTTAGCTACCCCATCGAAAAGTACCTGAGCCTCTTCTATTTTATCCAAAAAAGCAGCTTCAAACAAAATCCATTCGGCTCTACCTAGTGGCGATTCCTCCATATACGATGCATCCTTCACCACTACAATTCCATTCTGTTTAAATCGGTCGTTAACCGATACTTCGAAAGGCGAAAGCACTAGTATATCGAGTTTCGAGGACAAGACCTTTTCGGTGTTTAAGGTAGCCGTAACACCTAAATCGGTAATTTTACCCGACTTTAAGCCTTCCTTCACCACCGGAAAATCAAAATACTGCGGTTCACTTACCGCCACTATCTTATCCATCGCACCTAATTGCTCGTACTCACCAGCAAAAATGGATGAACAAAGCCCTACACGCTCTACAGGCACCTTCACCACCATGCCTTCGGGCAAATCGGCTGGAACATCCTTCTCGCGTGGAACTAAAAGGTAAGTTTCGAGTACCTTGGTGGTGTCCCACGGATTGCGCACCACCATTTTGGTATACGCATCGAAATGCTGAATGCTAAAACCACGGGCGTATTGCACCTTTACAGCATCAAGCTGCGTTGAATCGTCCTTTTTATCGCTTTTGTTAGATGGCGCACAAGCCACTAAAGCCATAAAAAAGAGCAAAATACTTGTTTTAAAAAATCGTATCATATTTCTTCTACCATTGAATATATATTAGACCATAAAGAATTACAGCGAGTACAAACATCAACCACTCCGAACGCAAATTGACTGATAAAGCAATTTTTAGATCATCAAAAATCAAATTGCGTTGATTGTATCCAATAAATGGTTTATCCACCAACACCCCAAAATACCGATTAGGACCTCCAAAGCGACAATCCAAAACCGCTGCTAAGGCCGATTCGGGATAACCTGAATTGGGACTGCTATGGTTTTTGCTTTGTTGTTTCACAAAACCCAGTTTCGAAAACTCAAAACGACTTGCAAGCATCAGCAAGGCCGTAAGACGAGCCGGGATATAATTGCAAAAATCGTCGAATTTGGCGGCAAACATCCCATATAACAAATAACGCTCACTTTTATATCCTACCATCGAATCGAGTGTATTCACCATTTTATAAGCCATCAGTCCTGGTGCACCTAACAGCGCAAACCAAAAAAGTGGTGCCACTACCCCATCGCTGAGGTTTTCTGATAAGGTTTCGAGGGCTGCACTACGAATTTGCTGTTCGTTCAGCTCCGAAGTTTCTCGCCCAACGATGCGTGCCAATTGCTTACGACCTGCATCAAGGGAAATTTCCAACTTTTCAAAAACTTGTTGTACTTCGCTTCGCAATGTTTTGGCAGCCAATCCATAAAAAACCAGTATCGCTTCAAGCACTAAACCAATCAGCGGATGCAACTGATAAGAGCTTCGAATAATTAAGAGAGTCACCATAAAAACAGCGATTATTAAAGCAGTAGCCACCACCATCCCCTTCTCAAAACGAAAACGACCTGCATTCAGGCGTTTTTCGAAAAACGAAATTGCCCGTCCAAAAGCCACAATGGGATGAGGCAGTCGCTCGGGATCGCCCAACAGCTGATCGAGCAAAAATCCAATAGCAAATGCAATTATACTGTAATATACTGGCTCCATCGTTTTAATTCATCAAGTAATAAGCTGTTTTGTTCATGTCGCAATGCACAAATACGTATCCATTCGCCGTGTAGGCCATCAAAATTACTGGCATCGCGTATCAAAAGTTGTCTGAACACTAAATACTGCTTTAAATCAGCCGCTTTACCTGCATGCAAACGTACTAAAAAATACGGCAAATTGGATGCTTTAACTTTCAAATAAGGAATAGCATCAATTTCCCTTTGCAACCAAGCCGATTCAGCAATCCAAGCAGTTAGATCAAACGAATCACTGTATCCATCGAGTAAAAAATGCCCCGCAACTATCGCTAAGGCATTCACAGTCCAAGGTTGCTGACAGCCAGCTATTCGAGCAATTAGCTCTTCGTTTCCAACCACATACCCTAAACGCAAACCCGGAATGGCATACCGTTTGGTTAAGGATTCCACAATCAAAAGATTCGAATAATGATGTATATCGTTTAAATCGAAGCTTTTAGCATGTGTAAAGCCTGCATAGGCCTGATCAATGATAAATATCGTATGTGGAAAAGCCTTTAGATACGACCGTAAGATTTCAATCGAATAAGTGTATCCATCGGGGTTATTGGGATTGCAAATCCATACCAAATTGGGTGATTGAGCAGCAATTGTATCGAATAGATCGTGTTCCGTGCTCGTCAGCATGCGGTGCGAGTATAAGCGACAAGCATCGGCATATTCCGAAAAAGTAGGCGTTTTGATCAGCGATAAAGCCCCTTGAAAAGCTTGCGCTATGAGGTAAAAAGCTTCTACCGATCCATTCGTCACAAGCAGTTCGTTGGGTACGATAGCCGATTTGAGGGCTATGCGTTGTCGCAGACTAGTTGCATAAGGCTCCGGATAACGATCGATCGCATGCAGCTGCTCCGACAAATGCCGCTTCAAAGCCGCGTTGTCGCCATCAGCCCACACATTCGAACTGAAATTCGCTTTCAGCTCACCCTGATAATCATCGCCATGTCCGTGTATCATTTTATATTAATTTGGCCCCCTAACCCAATATCAAAACATTTAGTCTTTAATCATTTACCATTTATTCAGTTCTTTCATCATCACATCATCACATCATCACATCAACATCTCATACACCAAATCCATTTTCACATGTGCACGTACATGATCGGCTAGTTTATCAAACTGCTCTTCTTTGAATTTGAAATAATCAAAAACCTCCTTGTTTTGAGTCTTTGAGATATAAGGTTGCAAAAGAAATTCGATAAAATCGGTATTATCCAAAATACCGTGAATGTAAGTGCCATAACAATTACCTACAAAACAACCGTCTTTATCGCCGTTTTCAAGCTCATTCAGAGCTTCTAGCTCCCCTAACCTATCCGTACGTCCATTGTGTATTTCGTAGCCTTTAAAATGAACCTTTCCTCCTTGGAAACGAAATTGCACCTGACGGGTGATTTTTTCTCCTTCGAGCGTGGTCGACAGCGGTAATAAATTCAAGCCTGGCAAATGTTGTATATCGCTCTCAATTCCTTCAGGGTCGTGCAACTCACGTCCCAACATCTGATAACCGCCACAAATACCTAAAACGGTTTTGCCTGAGTTGTGGTGCGCAATAATAGCTTGCGCTATGCCTGTACGACGCAAAACCTGCAAATCGGCCAAGGTGTTTTTCGTTCCAGGCACAATCACAATATCCGCTAGTTCCAAATCGGCAGCATCGTTGGTATAATACAAATGCACGCGTTCATCATGTTCGAGCGGGTTGAAATCAGTGAAATTAGACATGTGTTGCAATAAAACCACGGCTATATTCACCTTTCCAGCTTTTGCACTGCGGTTTTTAGTGTGCAACATCACTGAGTCTTCTTCCTCAATATGTATATCGCGATAATAAGGCACCACACCTATGACAGGAATTCCGCAAAGCTCTTCGAGCATCGTAACGCCCGATTCGAACAAACGGATGTCGCCACGAAATTTATTGATTAAAATGCCTTTTACTAATTTTCGTTCTTCCTCGGTGAGCAACATTATGGAACCATAAACCGATGCAAACACTCCTCCTCGATCGATATCGGCTACCAAAATCACCGATGCCTGCGCATGAGCCGCCATGGGCATATTCACTAAATCAACTTCACGAAGATTAATTTCGCTGATACTTCCGGCTCCTTCGAGCACAATGGGATTGTACCGCGCCTGTAAACGATCAAAAGCCGCACACACCTCTTGGCGTAATACAGCTTTGTTGTTGGTCGTAAAATAATCGATGGCATGCTGATTTCCGATGGATTTTCCATGTAGCACCACTTGACAAATGGTGTCGGCTGCGGGTTTCAACAACAGTGGATTCATATCGGTATGACAAGGAACTCCAGCTGCCTCGGCCTGTACCGCCTGTGCACGACCAATCTCCAGTCCTTCGGGAGTTGCATAGGAGTTTAAAGCCATGTTTTGCGCTTTAAACGGTGCTGGCTGATAACCATCTTGTTTCAGGATACGACAAAAAGCGGCTGTTATAACGCTTTTGCCTACGTCGCTTCCTGTACCTACAAACATAAGGGGCTTGAGTTGTTGTGACATGAGGAATCAATTTTGAGTTTTGAGTTTTGAGGAATGGGATGATTATTTTTCGATACCGACTCTGGCTTGAACTCCTTTTTGGTAATAGTGCTTCACTTCTTGCATCTCGGTTACCAAATCGGCATATTCAAGAATTTCGGGACAAGCATATCGGCCTGTAAGCACTATTTCGGTACTTGCACGACGCTTATTGAGTATGGCAATTAATTCATCGACTCTGAAAAGTTGATAGAAAAGGGCAATATTGACTTCATCGAGTACAATGACATCGTATTCACCGCCGCTAATAACAGCTTCAATCTCACTTAAACCTACTTGAGCAGCAGCAATATCGTCTTGTTTGGGTTCATTAAAAATAAAACAACCCAAGCCATATTGTTTGAGAGTGATTGAAGGAAGCTGATTTTTGATGGTATCGAGCTCTGAGTAGTGCATACCCTTGGCAAATTGAGCGATATATACTTTTTTACCAGCACCAACAGCCCTCACCGACAAGCCGATAGCAGCTGTCGTTTTTCCTTTACCGTTTCCGGTATATACATGTACGTATCCTTGCATAAGTTTATTGTTTTAAAAAATTATTCGGAGATAAAATGGCAGAATTTTACCTCCGAATAACGAAAAACTTGAGAACGCTTAGAAAAAATAGTTAAGGTTATTTTAAGAATAATACCTTTGCTGGATTAACACCAGTTGAAAAAGAGTATTTTAAGTTACCTGATGCATCGAAACAATTCATTTTACCCATGTTTGTATAATCGGTTTCGCCCACATAAATGTAATTCGTTGTCGGGTCAACCGCTACACAATATGGAGTAAGTGTAATTTCCGATTTCAACACATTCGCCGAAAGTACCACTTCATTTTTCACATCATAAGTTCCAACCGCCTTGTTTACAACAGCCCAATTAGCATCATATTCAAAATTCATGACATAAGCATTATCGCCTACAATAGATAAATTTTGTGCACCCATCGAAATGTCGGTTACATTGCCTGTAGCCGTTTCAATACGTTGAAATTTACCTGGGATTGTGCTATAATTACCATGTGAAACAACATAAATATCACCGTATTTATCGGCTACTACAGGACCTGGATTCAGATTCACTTTTATTTTTCCGGTTTCGGTAAATGTGGTCAAATCAATCACCGAAATAGTGCTGTCTTTCACAGTTTGCATACCACCGCTATTGGCTACGTACAATTTATTTCCTACCACAGCACAACCTTCAGGGTTTGGACCTACTTTCACACGTTTCTCTACCGTAAGTGTAGTTGTGTCAATTTGTGCCACGTTTCCATCGAACAAAGTTACATACACCTTACCATTGGCAGCAGCAAGCGCACGTGGCGATGAAGCTGCGTTTTGATCGTTTCGCATCGGGATGGTTTTGATACTTTTGGCATTTTTAGGATTGATAACTTCGATAATACTTGAAGAATAAACAGCTACATAGATTTTTCCACCATATGTAATAGCATCCTGACCTGTATCACCTAAACCACGTTTGTTGTTCGAGCTAAAAACATCAGTGTATGACAACGATTTATCAAAGTCATAATAGCAGATTCCAGCATTGTTAGAACCAAATTTGCCTTGATTTAACACAAAAACACCATTGCCGATGGCAACTTCAGTTGATGGTTCATCAGATTCGCACGAGCTAAACGTAAAAACAAAGCCTAAGGCTACAAATAAGGATAAAAATAAATTCTTTTTGTTCATAATAATTTTTATAATTGATTGATTAATTTCGTATTAGAATAAATATTGAATAGTCGCTCTGAAATTCATACGTGGCATGGGATAGAATTGTACAACTTCATACTGAGTGTTGAAGATATTGATCCATTCCACATTGACACGCCAACTTTTAAAGCGATAGCCAGCATTGATTGAATGTTCGGAATAGGGTGCCATATAAGTATTAAAATTGCTCACTTGTCCACTATAGCGCACCCCTGCAAACTGAACATTGTAACCGATATCTAGTTTTTTGAAACTATAACTCAAAGCCGCCGAGCCCGAATTCAACGGCGTATAAGGTATTTGCTCATTGTAAGTTGCCGAGTTAGGCGTTTTATCTACCGCATGTTGCAACGAATAATTCAGCGCTATTGCTACTGTATGATGAGTAGCAAAACTTTTAGTTGCACTTAGTTTTAGGTCTGCACCCATCATTTCTACTTTGCCTTTGTTAATCATACTCCAATGAAATAAATCTTTAGGAGTTGCAATAATTTTATCGGTAACTTTATTAAAGTAAATGTCCGATGTAATCGATACTTCATTTAACCAAGGAAATTTATTTTCTAAATAAGTAAAGCCAACATTGAATTGATGTGAATTTTCAGGACGTAAATTGTTGTTTCCCAGTTTCACATAATACAAATCGTTGAATGAAGGTAAACGATAGATGTTTTTATAAAAAGCACGTAATCGCATTTCTTTATCAGCCAAAATTTTATACGAAACATTTACCGAAGGTGTTAACTTTTGCTTATTGGGTGCAGCTGTACCTGTGCGTGTTGCTTCAAAGGTCTGAGTAAGTAATAAGTTGGCGCCTGCGTTCCATCGCTCATCCACATATTTGGTAGCTACATTCAACAAGGCGGTGTGACGAGTTGGGCGCACAAAGTCGTCGAAACTAACATTGGTTACTAAATCGAGTGTGTTGTACCACCAATCGGCCGATGCTACTGCCGTCCAATTAGGGTTGATTGAATATTTTCCTACACCCGAAAAATAAAGCTCCTGTTGCAAATACCGATCACTCAAGGGGCCTTCATTATACTTGGGGTCTGTATCTACAAAATGATTCATGGCATTGCTGTAGTTCAGATAGTACTTTTGCTCAAAGCGATTCACTCTTTTGTTCGTATAATTGATGCCCACATTGATGTTTCGGTCGTCGAGCGATTGATACGACGAAATGGGATTATAGTAAACGACGCTACCAGGTAATCCACGTTCGGAGTAATAAAAGTTGGATTTTACGAAGAGCTCCTCGTTCGGATGTAAGGCATAGCGTAAATTCAACTCCGAACGCAAGCCTTTAATGTCGGCATTTGTTCTGGTAAGCTGCTGACTTACTGCATCTTCAACATTAGCATATTTCTGGATAAAACGATAACGACCATGAGCCTGAACAGCATTTAGGTCGAAGTTATAGCTTAGTTTCGAACCCATACGTCCCATCAAAAAAGCACCCGGATTAATCAATCCAAAAGAACCTGTTTTAAAACGTAAGTGATTGTTTTTAGTAGATTTTGAATCGCCGTCCGAAGGCATTTTTGTTTTCACCTCCAACAAACCACCCGAAGCAAACGAACGAGCTGTCAGAAAAATATCGTTTGGCTGACCGTTGGATAAACTGATTTCCGACACATTATCAAGCGAATGCTTTCCCAAATCAACCTGACAGGATTGTACATTGTTACTCACAAATCCATCAAAGCTAACTCCTGTAAACTGCGCACCCAACCCTCGCAACGAAACGGTCTTTTGTCCGCCTATACCACCGTAATCCTTGATGGTTACCCCCGAGAAGTGACTCACCACATCCGATAAATTGGCTGCATTGAGCGTGGATAACTGTTTGGAGTCGATCACCTGCGTAGGCATGCCAGCACGAAGGGTTTGCAACTTTCGTCCATTTACTTCGATGGTCTCGAGTGTATGGTGTCGCAAACTATCCTGTGGCAACTGTTGAGCATAAGCGCAACTAGCAACTACAAGGTAGAATGAAAGAACTGTCGATTTTTTTTTAAAATTAAAATGCACAATAAAAACTATTTGACGTTAAACTAACTCATCAAATAGCTTCCGAAAATGACCTCACAAAAGGCAAAAATTACGCTGAATTTTGCTGATGATTCGTCGCTTTTTCCTCGAAAGCTTCTGAAATATGTGTGCCTTGGCAGGTCTTCTGACTTACTCCCGTAGTTGAACGCCTTCCCAAAATTAGCTGTTAATTTGCTAAAAATTCAGTGGCAAAAGTGTTGTTCAATACGTTTCCTCTTTCTCCCTCTTCTCTTTCTCCCTCTCCTCAAGGAGAGGGTTGGGGTGAGGTGGTTGGGGTGAGGTGAAGCTTACAGCAGCGGGACTGTATAGGAATTTCACCTATTTCCCTTTTAATTCGAACCATCGCTAGTGGACGTCTCGAAACCTAAGCGAGTGCAAAGATAGTACTTTTAGGATTTAGACACAACAAAGGCCATCGTTTTTTTTAAATAAAAAATGGACGATGGCCTTAGGATGCCCACACACTCGGAATCATATGCCAGATTATTAGACACATACACATTAGCATAAATTTTATTTAAACAATGAAGACAATTTGTTTGTTGAGATAAAAACATTAATTTTTAACCGCTTATTTGAATAATAATTTAATTACAATATGGATTTTATTTTAATTATCATTGGGTTTGCTCTCCTTATTGTGGGAGCACATTATTTAGTGGATGGTGCATCGGGACTTGCTAAGCGTTACAATGTACCTGATTTGGTGATTGGACTGACGGTAGTGGCATTTGGAACCTCCACACCTGAGTTAGTTGTTAATGTGGTTGCCAGCTTGAATCCGGCTACCACCGATATTGCTTTGACCAATGTTATTGGTAGCAATCTAATCAATACCTTTATTATTCTTGGTTTTGCTGCTGTTATTTTTCCAATTAGCTCACAAGCTAGTTCCCGAAAATTTGACATTCCGCTTAACCTTATCGCGGCACTTGTTGTTTTAGGACTCCTTTGGTTCAACGGTGCTGTATTAAATTGGGTTTCGGGCGTTGTTTTACTACTCATTTTTAGTGGTTTTATGTATCGAATGCTTACAACTAAAAATGAACATCAAACAGAACATCCTGAACATTATAAACCGATGAAAGTATGGGTGGCTTTGGTTATGGTAGCTGGTGGACTCGCTGCTTTGGTAGCTGGAGCACAATTAATCGTACCATCGGCTACACGCATTGCTAGCTCATGGGGCGTTAGTCAAGCCATTATTGGCGTTACCATCGTAGCATTGGGCACTTCCCTACCCGAGTTGGCCACTTCGGCTGTAGCGGCTTTTAAAAAGAATTCGGACATTGCCTTGGGCAACGTCATTGGCTCCAATATCTTCAACGTATTTTTTATTTTAGGAATAAGTAGTTTAATACGTCCATTACCAGCTTACGCCAACATCTACAACGATTTAATCTGGTTAATTGCCTCTGGCGTATTGTTAATTATCATTCTACAACTATCGCCTAAAAAACAATTTAGTCGCTGGGCTGGTCTTTCGTTTTTGATCATCTATGCCGTTTACCTCTATGTATTAATTGGATAATTAAACAGCATATTATGTACAAAAAAAATGGTTGTATCCGCAGTGGATACAACCATTTTTTATTTAATAAGGATTTCTTATTTTTCAATTGAAATTAATTCAACTTCGAAGATAAGAGTTGAATATGGTTTGATAGGACCTTGATCGGCAGCACCATAACCCAATTCTTGTGGTACATACAATTTGAATTTTGAACCTACTGGCATCAATTTCAATCCTTCAGTCCAACCTTTAATTACTTGGTTCAAACGGAAAGTAGCAGGTTCTTTACGCTCTACAGAACTATCAAATACTTTACCATCAATTAAAGTACCATGGTAGTGTACTTTCACCATGCTAGTATCTGTAGGCAATGCACCAGTACCTTTTTTAATCACTTCGTATTGCAAACCACTTGCAGTAGTAATAACACCAGCTTTTGCTTTGTTAGCAGCTAAAAACTCTTCGCCAGCTTTTTTAGCAGCGCCATATTGTTGCTCCATTTTTTTAGCTTGAAGTTTTTGCATGGTGTTGTTTACATACATTTGAGCTTCGTCAGCGTTCATTGTTACGGTAGATCCTTTCAAACCATTAACCAAACCTTGTTTAATAAGCTTCATGTCAACATTAAGTGTCGAATCACCCATCAAACCCTTTTCTGATTGCTCTTTCAAAGCAGTACCAATGCTTTTACCGATTTCTTCTAACTCAGCATATTCCGACGTTCCACCTTTCATACCTTCTTCGATACCCTTCAAAAGGTTAGCGATTTTAACTTTCAACGAATCAGCATTAGCTGAATCTTTCGCCAAGTAATAATTTTTAATGCCTTCTCCGTTAGCCAAGCCAAAAGCATAATTCAAACTATCAAGCTGAGTTTTTAGTTCAGGAAGTTTTGTTTTGTTGTTGTTACAGGCAGCAAAACCCACCACAACCAATACAGCAATAATATATTTTATCTGTTTCATTTTAGTACTAAAATTTTTAATGTGTTGTGAATAAGATTAATTAGCAGCAGGAGCTTCAGCAGGAGCCTCTTCGGTAGGCATTACTTGTTGTGGTGCTTGTTGTGGTGCTTGTTGTGGCATCATAGCAGCTTGCTTTTTCATCATGTATTCTTGCAAAAAACGCTCAGCGTCAGCAGGTGCCATACCTTCTTTAAATCCGTTCAATGCATTGATTACACCTTGTAATACCATCTCTTGGTTAAATGTAAGCGTTGAATCGCCCATTAAACCTTGCTTTTTATTCATTTTAAACGAGCCACCAATTTGTAAGCCTAATTTATAAAGCTCATTATTGTTAACTTCCGCTTTGTATGCTTTATCAATAGCGTCAATAAGTGCTTTTACAGCTTTATCGGATGAATCTTTTTGAAAATAATAATCTTTGATACCTTTACCGTTGTATAAACCCAAGGAATAATTTAAGCTGTCATTCATTGAACTCATTTTTACTTCTTTGGCATCGTAACTACCACATGATGTAAAAACAACGGCCACAAGTACAGCTACAATTGTGAAAATACTTTGTTTTTTCATTTTGATTATAAATATTTGATTTTAAATTGATTATTTCTTTTTTGGTGCTGGTTTAGCCTTTGTAGTAGTTGCTTTTTTCTCTTCTACTTTTACAGGCTCAGGAGCTGGTTCTTTGTAGGTTTTAATGCCTAGAAGTTCCACTTCAAAAATTAGTGTAGCGTATCCAGGTATTGGTCCACCTTGCGTACCTTGTTCGCCATAAGCCAAAGCGTAAGGCACAACAAATTTATATTTCGAGCCAATGCTCATTAATTGAACCCCTTCAGTCCAACCTGGAATAACCTGTCCAAGTGGAAATTCAATCGGTTCTCCACGATCAATTGAACTATCAAAAACAGTTCCATCAACCAATGTACCTTTGTAGTGAACTTTTACTGTGTCCTGCGCAGTAGGTTTAGGACCTTCGGCTGGTGTCAATACTTTGTATTGTAATCCCGAAGGAGTAACAATAACGCCTTCAGCTTTTGCATTCTCTGCTAAAAACTTTTCGCCAGCCGCTTTCTTCAATAAAACTTCAGCTTCTTGTGCTTTCGTAATGTATTTACGGAAGTATTCGGTTGCTGCCTCCGCTGTCATTAAGGTTGAATCACCTTTCATGGCAGTAGCAAAGCCTTTAATTACTAAATCTGGGTTTGATTTTCCACCAGGAATTCCTTTTAAGTTTTTGGCAAAATCAGCACCTACATTCATACCCAACGCGTAACTCATTGAGTCAACATCATTTGAAAATACTTTTACACAACAAGTGGTTGGTGCTTCATTTTTTGACTTTTTAGCTTTTTTCTCCTTGCCATCAACCGTAGTGAATGCAACTCCTGCTGCTAATAAAAATACAATTGTTTTTTTCATTTTATTGATTAAGAAATATGATTATACGATATCTAAAAGTTCAACTTCAAATACAAGGGTAGTGTGTGGTCCTATTTGCTGACCAGCGCCTTGTGCGCCATAAGCCAATTCCGATGGAATATATAACTTCCATTTTGAACCTACAGGCATTAACTGCAATGCTTCAACCCAACCACTAATAACTTGTGTTACACCAAAGGTAGCTGGCTCACCTCGGCGTACTGAGCTATCAAAAACAGTTCCATTGATTAATGTACCATGGTAATGTACTTTCACGGTGTCAGATGCTGCTGGAGTCGCACCAGTACCTGCTGTAAGTACTTCGTACTGTAAACCGCTTGCTAAGGTAACCACTTCTGCACGTTGCGCATTCGACTCTAAAAATGCTTTGCCTTCTTTTATGGTTCCTTCTGAAGCTTTTTCTTGCAATGCTTGAAAAAATTCGCCGATAATTGCCTGAGCTTCCTGAGCTGACATTTCAGTGGGGTTTTGCTCTAATGCATCTTGAATACCACTTGCTAGTTTTGAGTAATCTAAGCTATCAATACCACTGTTTTTCAAATTGTTGCCCAAACTTAATCCGAGGGCGTAACTTACTTTTTCCATATAAATAACACCCCTAAATCCCTTACGGGCAATTTTTTATTTTTGATTATTGTTAATTAATTCCCCCTCTAGGGGTTAGGGGTACAAAAAAACGATTGCAAAGATAGCTGATTAAATGAATTATACCTTGTTAAATAATCAAAATTATCGACCCGTGACAACCAATGGTAACTTTTTTTCAACTTTTTTCCCTGTCGATACATTAAACATTTCAAAATAAAGCACATATATACCTGTTTCGGCAACTAATCCTTTCTTTGTTTTACCATCCCAGCTAAGTAAACTTGCCGACGAGAGCAATACACTCTTAGCTGGTTCAGCTATCAACACTCCCAAAGGATTGAATACCCTCACATTACAAACAAAACCACTGTATTCGGTATTATAACGTATAAAACAAATATCATTTACGCCATCATTATTCGGACTGAAATTTTCGGATTCTAACCAGACAATATTGGCTGCTGTATGATCGGAATTTGCGTAATATTGTGAGTTTTCATAACCAGGAGTTCCATAATTGACACTCGACGCTGCTGAATGCCAATTATTTTTATCTTGCGTGAGGGTATTCGGCGAAATGCGTTCAAGTGCCACTCCCTTTGTTTCAGCCAATAATACATGGTGCCATTTCGACGAATACACCAACTCATCATACACACTATCTTTGGCTAAATTACACACTATCAATGCACTGGATTCATTGTTTAAGGAATTCCATTTGGGTACAGTTACAAAATTTGCGGTGCTCGGACTTTGGTGATACGCTCTCACCGAGTCAGGATGTAGTGCCCAAACGACTATTGCACCTGGTACCATTAAATAACTATCGGTACAACTAATACCTGTATTCAGACTCCCATCCGACTTCCGTGTTGTTATAGTCAACTGCGAGGCATCCAATAGTTTATCCGAGGTATTAATCAGCTCCACATACTCCTGTCCTCCTACAGGTGCATCAAACATCACTTCATTAATCATCACATCGCCACTATCAGGCTGTTCAACAACCCCAAAGGGATAATCAGCAACTTTAATTGTATTACCTGCTATATCCGACACTCCTGCATATTGCAAGCTATACACTATCCCTTTCGCAAACTTTTTCGCAAAATGGAGCTGCAACATTCGTTTAGTAGCATCGAGCAGCATCGTTTTAGGAGTGTTAATGCTATTATCCACACTAAACTGAGCATTATCTATAGCTACCTTTTCCGAAAACGAAAGTTGAATGGATGTATCTGACAAGAGTTCAAATTTAGTAAGTTCAGGAGCAATGGTATCAATTTCGGCAGCACCTGTAACTAGTATATCGTCGAAAAAGTAGGCTGAACCTGTAGTGGTAGTATTCGAGTACAAAAGCCCCACATAACTAGCCATCGTTTGACCCACATGCTTACATGAACCTTCTAATTGAAAATCCGTTTCGGCTGCTTTTTTGGAATATAGACTGAAGTTACCTTGCTTATCACGAAGAACTTTTACAGTTATTTCAACCGTATTACCATCCGTTCGTTTATCTATGCCATCAATAATCTTTGTTTTTGTTTTTTCTTGCTGATAAAAAAGCGATACTTCGTCGTTTGTACCACCCACCTGCACATAGTAACCATGCGTGTTGTCAGCAAGCGTCTCGGTGTCGGCTACCAAATAAAAACAGGCATAGTTCGATGAAGAAGTAGGATAATTGATTTTATACGTACATTGCCACGAAGCATCATTTATACTCAGCGAAGGTGTTGTTAGCCACGATACTGAGCTAGCTGTAGCCTTGGATTGCAGCTGAAAATCGGGAGTTACTACAAAGTTTTGTGTATGACCCGACCATGTAGGCGACAGTGTAAAATTTCCGTCGCTAAACGATTCGGTCACTTGTGCGCTTACACACGAAGCAAACAAAATGGCAAAAAACAATTGAACTTTTCTCATAAGGTTGTAATATCTGTAAAATTGAATTACTTTTGTAGTCAATTTCTGAAAATCAATACGTTTGACAATAAATACGTATTTTTATCCAGTTAAAATGCAAATATACAAAATATTCGTATATTTCATTTCAATAAAACTTTTTTTTATAACCACACGTCTTTTAGTTTTCAAAAAAAAGCGTGGAATTAATGCTAAAAAACAATGAAAGTAGCAATTGTAGGTGCCAGTGGTGCTGTAGGCCAGGAATTTTTGCGTGTGTTGGCCGAACGCAATTTCCCCTTGACGGAACTATCTCTTTTCGGTTCGTCGCGTAGTGCGGGTAGTGTTTATGAGTACAAAGGACAGAAACTAACCGTGAAGGAACTGAAGCATGGCGACGACTTTAAAGGTTTTGATATTATATTTACCTCTGCAGGAGCTAGTATTTCGAAAGAATATGCCGAAGATATTACAAAGTTTGGTGGCGTAATGATTGATAACTCATCGGCATTCCGCATGGATACGGATGTGCCTTTGGTGGTACCCGAAGTAAATGCTGCCGATGCTAAAGAGCGTCCTCGTGGCATTATTGCCAATCCAAACTGTACTACTATCCAAATGGTTGTAGCGTTGAAAGCCATCGAAAATCTTTCGCACATCAAACGTGTTCATGTGTCTACTTATCAAGCTGCTTCGGGTGCTGGTGCGGCTGCGATGGACGAACTCGACTTGCAATACCGTCAGGTGTTGGCGGGCGAACAAGCCACTGTAAGTAAGTTTGCTTATCAGTTGGCCTACAACCTGATTCCTCAAATTGATGTATTTACCGATAATGGATACACCAAAGAAGAAATGAAAATGTACCACGAAACACGCAAAATCATGCATTCTGACGTTGAAGTAAGTGCCATGTGTGTACGTGTACCAGCTTTACGTGCGCACTCCGAAAGCATTTGGGCCGAAACAGAAAAAGCTCTTACAGTGGAAGAAGTACGTGCAGCATTCCAAGCTGCACCAGGTGTTGAAGTAATCGATAATCCAGCCGAAAAACAATATCCTATGCCATTATTCTTGTCGGGCAAAGATCCTGTTCACGTTGGCCGTATCCGTAAAGACCTTTCAAATCCGAACGGGATTACCTTTTGGAGCGTAAGCGATCAAATTAAAAAAGGAGCTGCATTAAATGCCGTTCAAATTGCCGAATATCTTATTGCCGAAGGCGATATAAAATAAATTTACGATTTATTTACCATTAAAAAAGCCCCGATTTCAACTTACTGAAATCGGGGCTTTATATTTCTCCAAAAAAGTCAAATAATTATTCATTAGAAAACATACAATGTGATGTAAGTAAACGGATAATTAATCACCCGTTAAATTGAAAAATAAAACACTTTATAAGGCCTTTTAGACTAGCTATTGGCATAATATAACTATTAATGCTTTTTACATCAAAACACTATATAAGCAAATCAAAAGTATAATCACGTGTAATTAAAGCGAAACACACTACATTAACCCTTTATCGCATTCAATAACTAGATGAAGTACTACTTCATCCAAAATGGTAGTGTACGAGCGTTGTAAATCGATACGAAGGATCATGGTGGAGAGTGCGATTTGAATTAAGTCTTCGAAATTAGATGAGTTGAAGCGTATGGACGCTAATTGATCGTCAATTTTATACAGGATATCGTGATTTAATGTACCACTGGAAAAAACGTCATTAGCTATATCGGAATAAAGTAGATAATCTACAAAAAGTGGTATCTTGGTAGCAAAAAACTGTTTATCACGCTCATTATCAAATAATTGATACGTTTTAGGTAGCTGAATGTAATCGTCGAAAGTAAATACTTTATTGAAAAATACTTCTAATACAATGTCCGCCAACACATTAGGAAATAACATATCGATATAAACCAAATTATTTTGCTGATGAAACGATTCGAACATACATGCTCGAACCTGATCTTTTGATTTCAAATCGGATAAATGCTTCACGCCATCCACATAATTGGAACGATACACGATGCTATAGCTAGCAATGCGTTTTGAATTAAGCGATGTATATTCGAGATTATTAAACATAAATATTTCAAATAGTTATAAAAAGAGATTCATTAGTAGCTTACTGAAATGCCAGCTAAAGGCTTAGCGTTAAATCAAAATGAATAATTGAATTAGTAGGACATATCCTAATAAACGGAATACGAATGCGAATATGTTGAAACAAATATTCGATTAGTTTAAGTCTTTCATAAAGCGTAGTATATGTATATGCTTGCTCACGCTTTGAATTAGTATCGGAAGCAAACATATAATTTCGATTGACTGAATCAGTATCATCGCTTGGTAAATCCGAAAATACCAACAATTCAATAAACTCGTACACCCTATCGGTAAAATAAATGATATCATTCCTTGTAAAAGTACTATCGGAAGCCTTTAAATAGGCAATATAGTCTGCAAATGAACTCACATGATGCTGATATACCTTTTCAATCAGATCGTAAAACAAGGCTGACACATGAGAGTCAATCACTGCTAACTTCATTTTCTGCAATGGAGATTCAAAATGAATCGTTTCATGCACTCTCGACAACAATAACGAGGAGCAAGTATGCTCTGTATAGTCGAAATACAAATGATATGTAACGGCTATTGGATATTGCTTTAAAAAACTTGCAAGCACAGAACTAAATGCACTATCTGCATCGAATACATGCTGAATATTCGGATTATAGAAGGTCATCGTAAATTAGATTTATCAGGGTACAAGATTTGTGCAAAGATAAAAATTAATTTAAATAAACAATAACAGAAACATTGAATCGAAACAAAACAACGGTATATGAGTGGATTTTTATAACTTTGCAGTCCAAAACATTAAGCTACAAAGTGTTGTTATGGAAATGCAGAAATTGCATTGAATAGAAAATTGTAAATAGATAAATAGATAATAATTAGAATGAATTTCAATTATGACGTAATAGTGATAGGTGCTGGACATGCTGGAAACGAAGCAGCCTGTGCAGCAGCAAATATGGGTTCGAAAACCCTACTTATCACGATGGATATGAATAAAATTGGCCAGATGAGCTGTAACCCCGCAGTAGGAGGTATAGCTAAGGGGCAAATTGTGCGCGAGATCGACGCTTTAGGCGGTCAAATGGGAATAGTAACCGATCGGTCGGCCATACAATTTCGAATGCTCAACCGATCAAAGGGCCCAGCAATGTGGAGCCCTCGCAGTCAGAGCGACCGACAACGGTTTATTCAAGAATGGGTCAAAGTAATGACCGATACACCAAATTTGTATATTTGGCAAGATACCGTCACTCAGTTACTCGTTGAAAACAATCAGGTGACAGGCGTAATTACAGCTTTAGGTGTAGAAATGAAAGCCAAATCAGTCGTACTCACCGCAGGTACTTTCTTGGGTGGGTTAATGCACTTTGGCAAAAACCAGTTGAGTGGTGGCCGCGTATCTGAACCGGCATCCTATGGTTTAACAGAACAACTCAAAGGAATGGGTTTTACGTCGGACAGGATGAAAACGGGAACTCCTTGCCGAATTGATGGGAGAACAATTGATTTTAGTAAAACTACCGAACAAGTAGGTGAAAACGATTTTCATAAATTTTCGTTTTTGCAAGAAGTGCAACGCGATTTAAAACAAATGAGTTGCCACATCACGTATACCAACGAACAAACGCACGATGAGTTACGCAAAGGTTTAATTGATTCGCCCCTTTACAACGGACAAATACAAAGCATTGGTCCACGCTATTGTCCAAGTATCGAAACAAAAATAGTAACTTTTGCCGATAAATTGGCACATCAACTATTTTTGGAGCCAGAGGGTGTGGATTCAAACGAGTACTATTTGAATGGCTTTTCATCATCACTCCCACTCCACGTTCAAATAAACGCCATACACACCATACCTGGACTCGAAAATGCACAGTTGTTTCGTCCGGGATATGCCATTGAGTACGATTTCTTCGAACCAACACAATTAAAACATACCTTGGAAACGAAGCTTGTAAAAAACTTATTCTTTGCAGGACAAATAAACGGAACAACAGGTTACGAAGAAGCAGGCGGACAAGGACTGATAGCTGGTATAAATGCACATATTAATTGTCACGGTGGCGAAGAATTTACACTTGCGCGCAACGAAGCCTATATTGGCGTATTAATCGACGACCTTGTAACCAAAGGTGTCGATGAACCCTACCGTATGTTTACATCGCGCGCTGAATACCGTTTATTACTCCGTCAAGACGATGCCGACATGCGTTTAACGCCTAAAGGCATTCAACTAGGATTAGTAAAACAAAACAGAGCTCAGCAATTGCACAGCAAAAAAGAAGAACAAGAAAAGTTGTTGAACTTTGTACAGAACTACCCCGTCAAACCAGCACACATCAACGGCTTTTTGAGCAGCATGAATTCATCGGAACTCAAACACGGTTGCCGTGTAGCCGATTTGATTGTTCGTCCACAGTTTGGCATTACCGAATTGGCTGGAGCAATCCCCGCTTTACAACAAAAAATGGACGCTATCGTGAGCCGAAAAGAAGAAATAGTGGAGTCGGTGGAGGTTGTAATGAAGTACGAGGGCTATATTGAGCGCGAGAAGCTCATTGCCGAAAAACTCCAACGATTGGAGCATATACCCCTCCGTGGACGCGTAGAATACAGCTCCATACAGTCGCTCTCGACCGAAGCAAGGCAAAAATTGAGCAAAATCGACCCTGAAAATATCGGACAAGCCAGCCGCATCCCAGGCATCTCCCCTAGCGACGTGAACGTGCTATTGGTACTTCTGGGCAGATAATTTGATTCGAAAAGACAAGCTTCATTTTGTTTCACGTGAAACAAAATGAAGCGTTTTCATAAAAAAAGGAGCCATTCGGATCAAGACAAATCAGAGCAAAAAAGTTTCACGTGAAACAAATTTAGCAAAATGAAAGACAATTCAGAGATAAAAAACACGCAAAAAGATTTAGCTCATCAGGTAAAATCACTTCCTGAAAAACCGGGTGTGTACCAATACTACAACCACAACGATGAAGTAATTTATATAGGAAAAGCCAAAAATTTAAAGAAAAGAGTAAGCTCTTACTTTAATAAAAACCATGATAGCAACAAAACAAATGTACTTGTAAAAAACATTTCGAGCTTAAAATACATAGTCGTTGATACAGAAGAAGACGCACTTTTACTCGAAAATAACTTGATAAAAGAGTATCAACCGAGATACAATATTCTACTTAAAGATGGTAAAACCTACCCTAGTATTTGCATAACAAACGAACCTTTTCCACGAATATTTAAAACTCGAAACATCTATAAAAACGGATCAACCTATTATGGACCCTATAGTTCGGGCTGGACAATTGACTCCTTACTCGAAATTATACAACAACTCTACCCTATTCGAACTTGCAAATTACCGTTATTTGAGGACCAAATATCAAAAAATAAATTCAAAGTTTGCTTGCAATATCATATAAAAAAATGCAACGGTCCGTGTGAAGCTAAAGAAAGTGTGTCGGAATATCGAAGATATATCGACGATATTAAGAAAATTATTAACGGCGATGCAACTGAAATAAACAAAATGTTGCTACAACAAATGCAACAATTAGCTACAGAATATAAGTTTGAAGAAGCACAACAACTAAAAATTAAGTACGAAATGATTGAAAATTTTAAATCAAAATCAATTATTTCGAATACAATTGTTGAAAAAACAGACGTATTTGCCTACGATGAAGATGAAAATAATGCGTATATAAATATTTTGCGTATAGCAAAAGGAAGTATTATTCAAGGCTACACCATAGAGTATAAAAAGAAATTGAATGAAGCCAAAGAAGATATACTTGAAATGGCCATAATAGAACTACGCCAAAAATTAAACAGTGATTCGAAAGAAATAGTAGTTCCTTTTGACATAAATATCAATTTTAAAGGTATAAATACGGTAATACCACAAAAAGGTGATCGAAAAAAACTGCTTGATCTATCAATGCAAAATGTGCGTCAGTATAAATTAGAAAAACTAAAACAGGCAGAAAAATTAAATCCGGATCAAAGAGCAGCTCAACTGCTTGAAGCTATAAAAACCAAACTTAACTTAGCAAAACTACCCATGCATATCGAATGTTTTGATAATTCGAATATACAAGGTAGCGATGCAGTAGCAGCTTGTATCGTTTATAAAAAAGCTAAACCGTCGAAAAAAGACTATCGTAAATACGATATAAAAACAGTTGTGGGTCCTGATGATTATGCTTCGATGTATGAGGTTGTAAAAAGAAGATACACCCGATTAGTGAATGAGGGGTCTCCCCTACCCGATTTAATTGTGGCTGATGGCGGTATTGGTCAAATGGAAATAATACGTAAAGTAATTTTTGATGAACTGAAATTAGATATTGCAATTGCGGGAATGGCTAAAGATACAAAACACCGAACGAATGAAATACTAATTGGCTTTCCACCTAAAGCAGTTGGTATTAAACCGACTGATCAGTTATTCAAATTTTTTGCTGGAATGCAAGAAGAGGTACACCGATTTGCAATTAGCTTCCATCGCGATAAGCGTAGTAAACACCAAGTGGAGTCGGAACTAGATACTATAGCGGGAATTGGCGAAAAAACAAAAAATGAGCTCATAAAGCACTTTAAGAGCGTAAAACGAATTAAAAACGCATCATTAAGCGAACTAGTTGAAACTATTGGAACTAACAGAGCATCAATTATTTACAACTTTTTTAACGCATTTGAAAAGCGCTGAGAATTGAATATTTAAAATTATCAGTAACTTTATACGCAAATATAAGAAGGAAAACGACCCGAACGACCAATAAAAAGTAAGATTATTTAAATCGACTTACACAGATATAGTAAATATACATATATTAACAAATATATTTAGCATACGAACATAGAGAATAAAATTATGAAATTGAGAATAAAATCGATAGAATCTATACATGTAACAGCGCAACAATTTATCAACCAAATAGGTGAAAATACCATTTTTGCATTTAATGGAGAAATGGGTGCTGGCAAAACAACTTTTATAAAGGCTGTTTGTATAGCACTCGGCGTAAACGACACAGTGAACTCACCAACATTCTCCATCGTGAACGAATACCAATCAACTGATGGGCGTATAATCTATCATTTCGACTGCTACCGAATAAATACAATGGAAGAGGCTCTCGAAATTGGAATAGAAGAGTATCTATATAGCGGCAACTTGTGTTTTATTGAATGGGCTGAAAATATAGCTCCTCTCCTACCCAATTCAGTAATAAATGTAGAAATTAAGGAAATTGAAAATGGAGAAAGAGAAGTTGATGTGATGATGTGATGATGTGATGAAAAAGAAATAAAGTAAAAACATTTGATAGAAAACAATTAAATTTGCAATAAATTAATTTTAAAGAGAAATGAAGACAAAAAACAAGGTACTTGAGCAGGTAAAAGCCTCGCGAAAACAAAGCCGTGAAGAGGAACTTAAAACGCACGGTAAAGCGATAAATTATCGCAAAATAATGGAAAGTAAAAAGGTATATAACCGCAAAAAAAATAAGGCAGACGCTGATGAGGCGCTGCCTTATTTGTTTAATAGAGAGAGTGTTTTATAGTAATAGGTAGACTCTAAGTCAATCTATCAATAATAATAGCTACCAAATACTTACACGACTTTCAGGCTTTACATACAAAGCATCAGATGGCTTAATACTGAACGCATCATACCATGCCTGAATATGGGGTAAAGCGCCGTTTACACGCCATTTACAAAGCGAATGAGGGTCTGACTTGGTAAGTACCAAAATCTCCTCAGGACGGATGTTTCCAGCCCATACATTGGCATACGAAAGGAAGAAACGTTGATCGGCTGTAAAACCATCAACAGGCGCTAATGGAGCATTTTTTGTAGCGTTTTTAAAGGCCTGATAAGAGACTTGTAAGCCACCATGATCAGCGATATTTTCACCCAAGGTAAATTGACCGTTAGCCTTCGTTCCTGGAGCTACTTCAATAGCATCGAAGAAATTAGCTAAGACCTTTGCTCGAACATCAAACTGTTTTTTATCATTCTCAGTCCACCAGTTTTTAAGATTACCATCCTTGTCGTACTGACAACCCTGATCGTCGAAACCGTGCGTCATTTCATGCCCAATAACCACACCTATGGCGCCGTAATTAAAGGCATCGTCGGCATTCATATCGAAAAATGGATACTGTAGAATTCCTGCAGGAAAACAGATTTCGTTTGTTGAAGGATTGTAATAAGCATTCACCGTTTGAGGTGTCATGAACCATTCGTCCTTATCCACCTGCTTGCGCGAAGCTTTAGCAAAGATATAGGCACTTTCAAAACGATTAGCACGCTGTATATTAGCAAAATACGAATCTTTCTCTACTGATAAATCCGAATAATCTCTCCATTTGTCAGGATAACCAATTTTCACGTGGAACGTTTTGAGCTTTTCGATAGCCTTCACTTTGGTTGAATCACCCATCCAATCGAGGGCATTAATTCGCTCACCAAGAGAAGTTTGCAAATTTTTAACTAGTTTCAACATACGATCCTTAGCTTCGGCGGGAAAATACTTTTTTACATACATTTGTCCAACAGCTTCGCCAAGTACAGCATCCACATTGCTTACAGCACGCTTCCAACGTGGTGTTTGCTCAGTTTTACCAGATAAGGTTTTACCATAAAACTCGAAATTCTGAGTATAAATAACATCACTTAAATAAGAGGCAGCACCATCAATCAATTTCCACTGTAAATAAGCTATTTGAGTATGTAACGACTCTGTAGCAATAATATTACCAGCCTCAACAAACGATTCCTTTTGCGAAACATTTAAAGCTGTAAGATTAGATACACCGAGTGATTTAAAATAAGAACTCCAATTGATAACAGGTACAAGATTTTGTAGCTCATTTATAGAGAGCTTGTTATAGTTAGCATGCGGATCGCGTAGTTTAATTTGATCATAAGCAGCTGTTGCTAAACGAGTTTCAATCTTCATAACTGATTCCATGTTTTGTTTCGCTTGAGAAGCTGTAAAGCCCATTAATTGAAACATTTTAACCACATGATTCTTATACTCGTTGCGAATTTTAGTTGTATGCTCATCAGTATCCAGGTAATACTCACGTTCACCTAGGCTTATTCCGCTTTGATAGGTTTGAACCAAATACTGATTGCTATTCATTGGATCAGCATCCACATAAATAGAAAAATAAGCATCGGTATGTGTTAAAGCCAGTTCAGGAAGTAGCTTAACCAAATCAGCTGTTGATGTAAGTGATGCAATTTTATCTAACTGACTTTTAATAGGTTGAATACCATCTTTATTTAATTTGACGCTATCCATGGCCAAATTATACAAGTCACCAATTTTTTGTTCCACAGTCCCTTTTTCAGCAGCTTTAGAAGCTATACCTTCAATTAACTCACGTAATTGTTTTCGGTTATTCTCGGCCAATAAGTCAAAGCTACCGAAACGAGCATATTCACCAGTAAGTGGGTTGTTTTTCATCCATCCACCACAGGCATATTGATAAAAATCAGTACCTGGAAGTGCTGTTGAATCGAGATTATTCAGGTCGATACCTGAACTAAGTTTGTTTGAATTGGTACATGATGTGAGCATAAGCAAAAGGACAACACCTAAACCCTGAAGGCTACGAAGATGTTTGATTTTAAAGTGTTTAAACATAATGAAATAGTTTGAGTTACGAGTATTGAGTATAGTGAAATAATTAACTGATACAAGTAAGAGTTTCATCGATAGGATTGACAAACTCTCGTGTAATAGGCTCCTCGACTGAATCGATAATAGCGAACAAATCATTTAATGTTTCAGCACGTAGCATTGCAATTCGAGTTTCTTTGAAATTTGGAATTCCCTTAAATACGGGGGTAGCTGCTAAATGTCGACGACTATGAATTATACCTTTCAAGCGCTTGTTCCAAAGCTCAATATTGATACCCTCACTTTGAGTGAGAGCATCACTTTGACTCTCCTCAAAATCCAACCATTTAACCGAAGCGATAACATGTTCTTTAAGTACAGCTTTCTGTTCATCAAATGTAAGCATTTGATGGTGTTCATTCGTCTGAAAATAATGTTTCATTTCCGAAAAAATCCAAGGACGACCTATTGCAGCACGTCCAATCATTACTGCATCGACACCATAGCAATTAAAACACTCAAGGGCACGTTCAGGTGAAACTACATCGCCATTACCAATAATCGGTATACGCATACGTTGATTATTCTTTACATCGCCAATAAGTGACCAATCGGCATCGCCTTTGTACATTTGTGCACGTGTACGACCATGTATCGTTAAAGCTTGAATGCCACAATCTTGTAGTTGCTCAGCTAAACCAACAATAATTTTACTATCATCATCCCAACCAAGTCGTGTTTTTACTGTTACAGGCACTTTTACAGCATTTACCACATCACGCGTAATTTGTAGCATACGCGGAATATCACGAAGTAGCCCTGCTCCTGCCCCTTTACCAGCTACTTTTTTAACTGGACAGCCAAAATTAATGTCTATAATATCAGGGTTCGCTTGCTCGGCAATACGAGCAGCTTCAGCCATAGATGCAGGATCGTGACCATAAATTTGAATAGCAATAGGACGCTCTTCGGGGTAAATAGTTAGCTTTTGAACTGTACGATTTACATCGCGAATTAAAGCTTCTGAAGAAACAAATTCTGTGTATAACATATCAGCACCATAACGTTTACACAACAGGCGAAAAGCCGGATCGGTAACATCCTCCATAGGTGCCAAAAAAAGCGGTTTGTCAGGGAATTTAATATTTGAAATCTGCATAAAAAAATTGAATTGAAAAAGAGTACAAAGGTAGAAATTAATTGAGATACAACAACTCACAAATTACTAAACCAAACCAAATGAATATATGTTCAATAAATGAAGGGTAATATCGTTGTTTTTTTGAGATTAAATAATTGAGTATCTTTGTAAACTGAAAGAACAAATAAAAATGAAAAGAGAAGATTTTGAAATAATGGCCCCTGCAGGGTCGTGGGAAAGTTTAGCAGCTGCAATACAAGCAGGTGCAAATTCAGTATATTTTGGTATTGAAAAATTAAATATGCGCGCAAAATCAAGTAGTAACTTTAGTACTGATGATTTGCGTAAAATAGTTGAAATTTGCAATGAAAACAATGTAAAAAGTTATCTTACAGTAAATACCATACTATACGACAATGACTTAGCATTAATGCGCGAAATAATTGATGTAGCCAAAGAATCAAAAGTTTCAGCAGTTATAGCTTCAGATGTATCAGCTTTGATGTATGCTAATCAAATTGGGGTCGAAGTCCATCTATCTACTCAGTTAAACATATCGAATGTTGAAGCACTCAAATTTTACGCACAGTTTGCCGATGTGGTAGTACTAGCTCGTGAATTGAACATGCAACAAGTTGAAGAAATATACAAAGCCATTATTAACGACGATATCAGAGGTAAAAGTGGTGAATTGATACGCATTGAGATGTTCTGTCATGGTGCACTTTGCATGGCAGTGTCGGGTAAATGCTACCTAAGTTTACACGAAAAAAACGTGTCGGCCAACCGTGGAGCATGCAATCAAATCTGTCGTCGTGGTTACACGGTAAAAGATAAAGATTCGGAAATTGAATTGGAAATTGACAACGAATACATTATGTCGCCCAAAGACCTAAAAACAATAGGGTTTATGGATGAAATGATACAAGCAGGTGTACGCGTATTTAAAATAGAAGGCCGCGCACGTGGAGCTGAATATGTAAAAGCAGTAGTTAGTTGCTACTCCGAAGCCATCGATTCGGTGCTAAATGGGACGTTTACAGACGAGAAAAAGGCTGAATGGAATACTCGCCTTAGCAAGGTATTTAATCGTGGATTCTGGAACGGCTATTACCTCGGACAACGCTTGGGTGAATGGAGCACAAACTATGGTTCGGAAGCAACTCACAAAAAAATATACGTTGGGAAATGTACCAACTACTTTCAAAAAATTGGTGTAGCAGAGTTTTTACTCGAAGCGCAATATCTGGAAGTAGGCAACGAAATACTTATTACAGGTGAAACTACAGGTGCTTACGAAGAGACAGTAGAAGAAATGCGTGTACAACTAAAACCAGTTGATAAAGTGGAAAAAGGTACGTATTTCTCCATCAAAACCAAGGATCTTATTCGTAGAAACGATAAGTTGTTTAAAATCGTAAAAGCATAATCAATAAGATAGAAATAGAAATATCGTCATTATAATGACGTATTTTACATTAAATTCGTCAATATACTGACGAATTTAATGTATATCGGTTAAGTAACGCAGAAAATTTTCTTTATTAATTTCAGAAAACTGAGCAGTTGGATAGGCGCGTTGAAATGCTATTGGCACCTTTGCCTTTTTGGCTGACCATTTACATTCAAAAGCATTTATATCCTGATTTTGCACTTCAACCAGATCAATTTCCTGTTGATCGTAAGTACGCCAGAAGTAATATTTTATTGGTAAAATATTAAAATACTTACGTTTGAGGCGTTCCGATAAAACAAACGATTCCCAAAGTTGACCTACATCCGAACGAATACTCAAGGGTGAAAAATTACTAATTAGTGCATTACGAATACCATTATCATAAAAATACCACTTAGCCGATTTAGAAATTTCTTTACGTTGATTATTTGAAAAAGCACCTAATCGATAAATAATAAACACTTTAGAAAGCAAATCGAGATATTTTTCCACCGTATTTTTGCTTAATCCTAATTGCCTTCCTAATTCGTCGAACGACACCAAATTGCCAGATTGTAGCGCAATTAAACGTAATAATTCGTTCATTTTATTACTATTTCGTAAACCATCAATAGCCAAAATATCTTTTAACAGATATCCATTCACCAAATCTTGTAAATACTCTTGTTTCTCAGAAGGATTCAAATGTAGCAATTGTGGATATGTTCCGTAAATTAGTTTTGATTCTAGATTTTGAACAGCTTCTATCCCACTTTCAACTTGCATATACTCTTGCTGACTAAACGGAAAAAGATAAAATGTTTTGCTACGACCAACCAAAGGTTCACCTGTTAAATTTAATAAATCAAAGGATGATGAACCACTAGCAATGATATGGATAGTAGGAATTTCATCAACAATGAGTTTTAACTTAGCACCAATCTCAGCTATACCTTGTGCCTCATCGATAATAAGTAAATCGATACCATGAAATAATAATTGATAATTAGCAATACTTTTATCGGCAAGCATAGCGTGTGTGGTCATATCCTCGCCATTTAATAATAAAGACTTTCCGTTAAATGATTTACCAATACTTTTAATAAGCATGGTTTTACCAACCCTTCGTGCACCAAAAAGTAATAAAACCTTGCCTGGTTCTAAACGCTCAACAATATTTTGTTGTAAAGTACGTACTATTTCATTCATAATGAGGATAATTAAAAGCACAAATATACAATAAATATATAAATAATCATAGAATAAAAGGTAATATCGTCATTATACTGACGAATTTAATGTAAAATTCGTCAATATAATGACGATAATTTGATATATGTAAAACTTGAGCACAAAAAAAGAGTCATTAATGACTCTTTTAAATTCAATATCGTTGAAAAAATTACCATACATAACGTATACCGAGTGCTGCACCCCAACCGAAGCCAGTATGACCCACAAAATTCCACATTGGTCGTGTATCCAAACTTAATAATATTGGAGCACCCAAAGTACTAAAATCATATTCTAAACCAATTTGACCTCCTAACGCAAGGTTAAAACGACCATCGTTATCGTAGTTCTGGAAACCAATTGTAGCACCAGGACCAACAAACCAATTTAAACCACCAGTTAAGTTCCAATCCCATTGATAAGTACCAGCTAAATAAAAATTATTATTTTTGCTATTTCCACCAATACCCAAGTCTAATTCTAAGCGATTAGCAGTTCCAAAACCATGTTGATACGATAGTTCGCCACCAAAAAATTCTCCACCAGTACCTAAACGTAAACCAATAGCATGAGGATTAACTTGTGCATTCAAACCAAAAATACTTGCTACAAATACACTCAAAATCAATAAATTTCTTTTCATAAAAAATTATTTAAATATTAAATTAAAAAAAATACTTCAACCTAGAAAAAGTTGAAAATAATAATTATACCTTACTTAAAACCTCTTTAAACAATAAATATGCCAAAATTATAAAATGGATAAATAACAAAAAAGGTGATCAAAAAATTTGACCACCTTTAAAAACAAAACAGCTATAATAATTACCAAACATATCTAAGCCCTAAATCAACACCCCAGCCAAAGCCTGTATGACCAACAAAACTCCACATAGGGCGAGTATCCAAACTTAACAAAATAGGAGCACCAATAGCTTTAAAATTATACTCAATACCTAATTGACCACCTACTGCAAGGTTAAAACGACCATCATCGTCCCAATTCTGATAACCAATAGTAGCACCTGGACCGAGGAACCAATTAAAGCCACCAGCTATATTCCAATTCCATTGATAAATACCAGCCAAATAAAAATTATTTTTGTTACTATTACCACTAAAACCTAAATCTAACTCTAAACGATTAGATGAACCTAAACCACGTTGGTAAGATAACTCACCACCCAAAAAGTCGCCACCACCAAAGCGAATACCTAAAGCATTTGAACTAACTTGAGCTGAACTATAAGCACCAAATGCAAGCAAAAAAACGAAGCTGATTACTAGTTTTTTCATAAATTTGAATTTTAAAATTGATAAATAATTAAACATGACACTATAAAAAAATTATTTTAGTTTATAAACCAAACCACCACCTAAATTAAATTGATACAATACAGAGTTTGTAGAAATTGCAGGGTTAATACCACCAATATTGATATTTAAATCGGCATCAATAGATTCAACTATAGAGCGTAATTCGGCCTGAACACGCAATGATAATTGCCTAGATAGTGCAATATTAGCACCCACACGAGCACCCCATGCAAACTTCACTTTGGATTCAAGATTCAAATTATTTGATTGTAAATCCATAATCGACATACCTAAAAGTAAACCATAATAAGGTTCGATACCCGATGGTAGTTGCATGTAGTTATTAAATCCAGCCATTACATAGTTCAAACTATAATTTAATCGACCTGCATCGCTTACACCACCATAATTGTAATAAAACGACATTTCAGAATCTAAACGTTGGTATTGAATTTCGGTACCAAACTTTGGACCTAACATATACTCAAGTCCACCTCCGTACAAAAAACCACCGTTTAATCGAGCATTGAGATTATAAATATTTATTTTGTCGTCGAAAGCATAATTACCATACAGGTTTAAACGAACATTTTGAGCTTGTACATTTAATACCGAAATGCTTCCTATAAAGAGAAATACTAAAATAAGTTTTCGCATAACTTTAAATTTTAATGAATTAACAAAGCTAGTTTCTAGGTATTTAACAACGATGTTTTTTTTTTGTTCAAATAATCACAGAACAAGGAAAAGTCAAATATTAAAAAAACACCCATAAAATTCATTACTGAATTTATGGGTGTTTATAGAGCTTAAAAGAATTAACTTATCAATCAGAAATACTCAAAATTGTAAAATGAATTTTCTAACTCATTTCCAACATTCTTAAAATGGGTTTTACTGCTTTTAAGCGTATTTCTTCATCCACTAATATCTCAGGTGTTTCGTTTAAAAGGCAGTTATATAATTTTTCAAGCGTATTTAAACGCATAAAATTACATTCGTTGCAAGCGCAGGTACTATCGTTTGGTGGTACAGGAATAAACTCTTTGGATGGGTTTTTCTTTTGCATTTCGTGTAATATTCCACTTTCTGTAGCTACAATAAACGACGTTTTATCGGAATTGATGCTGTAGTTTAGCAAGGCTTGCGTACTTCCAATAAAATCGGCCATCAATAGCAAAGGTCGTTTACATTCAGGGTGTGCCAATACTTCAGCTTCGGGATGTTGTTCCTTTAACTTCACTAATTTTTCGACTGAAAATTGCTCGTGAACATGACATGCGCCATCCCAAAGCAACATATTTCGACCTGTAACGCTATTAATGTAGTTTCCAAGATTTCGGTCAGGACCAAAAATGAGCTTTGCATCAGCCGGAAACTGATCGACTATCTTTTTTGCGTTTGTGGATGTAACTACTACGTCGGTTAATGCTTTTACGGCTGCTGTGGTATTTACGTACGAAATAACAGTATGATCAGGATGAGCTTTACAAAACGCTTCAAACGCATCAGCTGGACAGCTATCGGCCAATGAGCAGCCTGCATTTAAGTCGGGTACAAGCACTTTTTTTGTTGGCGAAAGGATTTTGGCTGTCTCGCCCATAAAATGGACGCCACAAAGCACAATAATATCGGCATCGGTATTTGCTGCTTTTTGAGCCAATGCCAAACTATCGCCAATAAGGTCGGCTATATCTTGAATATCTCCCATTTGGTAGTAATGGGCCATAATGACGGCATTTTTCTCGTGCTTCAAACGATTAATTTCCGATATCAGTTCTTCTTTATTCATAAGGACAAAAATTTTTTTTCAGTTCAACGACGTTTTTCAAACAAACATTATAATTATTCTTCCTTTTTTTTTACAAAAACCTTTTTAATGATTATAATAGCTTGTTAGTTTGGTTCATAAAATATTGGCTAAAAGCTTGTATAATTAGTTATTCAGTTATTGTTTCAGTAGTTTCAACAATAAATATTCTTATTTTGTTCTGATAATAAATGTATTACAAACTTTATCAACACCTTGTTAATAACTGCAAAGTTAAAAACTTTTTGCGATAGCTAGTGCTCATAACTGTATAAAAGGGGTTAAAAAACTTTGTAAAAAAAGGATGAACTTTTGTAGGTTCATCCAATTATTGGTTTATATGCGGTATAGAGTTGAATTGTGCAACTAAAGTTTCAATATTTCTTTCAGGTGTTTTTCAACAGTTATCAACAATTTGTTAATAGTTTTCCAACGGCTTTTTTAGGCATAGATTTTCGAAATAATCCACAATCGCCAGTTTGTAGGTAAAATATTGAATAGATGGTAATAAAACTGGTTTATTAACCCTGAAACGTAAAAGCTGTGTACTTTAGAGTTTACTACTTGTTTTACGATGCATTTGGCAACAGCAGTAGCACTCATGCCGTTTTGTTCGTCTTGCTCCATGCGGGCAACCGATTTTTTGAGGGTTTTGTAGTAAATTGATTTTTCATTTTGCGATGCTTGAGTATATTTCCGATTGGCTGTAAAATCGGTTTTTGTATCGCCAGGAAGTATGGTACAACACTGAATTCCAAAGGGCTTTAGTTCAATTGCTAATCCATTCATAAATAGCATTAACGCTGCTTTAACCGATGAGTAGAAGGTTTGAAACGGAATAGGAATAATTCCAGCTAAAGATGAGATAGTAATAATTTTTCCGGAGCCTTGATTGCGGAAAATTGGAATGCACGCTTGAATGGTTTTAACTACACCAAAAAAGTTGGTCTCAAACTGAAACCGCATTTCGTCGATACTCGTTTCTTCAATAGCTCCTGCAATGCCGTTTCCAGCGTTAGCAATAACTACATTCAAATAGCCATAGTCGGTAATTATTTGCTGCACTACCGTTTGAATATCATTTTCGTTGTTTACATCCATTTTTACGGGGATGTATTTACCTCCTGTTTCAAGGTTTTCATAAGCCTCACTCCCACTCCGCGATGCTCCATATACAATAAGCCCATTTTGCACCAATAATTCTGCTGTGGCTTTACCTATTCCGGCACTTGCACCGGTGAGTAATACTACTTGTTTTATTTGTTCCATGTGATTTGAATAGCCCCCCTACCCTCTTCTATTGATATATGTATTAGAATTAGTCAGAAGTTTTTTAAAGTTTTTAATGGATGCAAAGATAACTAGAAATGAGTGTATCAGTGTGTTATTTACCAATTAAATATGAATTGATTATGAACAAAATGGGTAGTATTATCTGTTTATAAGCTATGAATTTAATTTTTCTTTTCAACACATCAACATGAAGACAATATTACACAAAGCACACACTCGAGGAACAGCAAATTACGATTGGTTAAAAACACATCATACTTTTAGTTTTGCAAATTATTTTGATCGCAACCGAATGAATTTTGGAGCACTACGTGTGCTTAACGACGATTGGATAGCACCAGCTATGGGTTTTGGTACACACCCACATGATAATATGGAGATTATTACTATACCACTTTCAGGAGTTGTAGAACATAAGGATAGTATGGGAAACAGCGGTACAATAACTGCAGGTGAAATACAAGTAATGAGTGCCGGTACGGGTATTTATCATAGCGAATACAATGGTGATGCAACGCAAGCATTGTCTTTGCTTCAAATTTGGATTATGCCTAACAAGCGAAGTGTTACACCACGTTACGAGCAAATATCATTAACAAGTATTTATAAAAAGGATGAATTATATCAAATATTATCGCCAAACGAAAATGACGAAGGTGTGTGGATACATCAAAATGCTTGGATGATGCTTGGCGATTTAAGCCAAGGGTGGGAGGGGAGTTATTCTTTAAAATCTTCAAATACCGGTGTTTATGTTTTTGTTATAGAAGGAGAAGTATTGGTAGCCGATCATAAACTCGATAAACGTGATGGTTTAGGTATTTGGGAATGTGAATCAATACATATCGTTGCAACGAATGTAGCACGTATTTTGTTAATAGAAGTACCGATGTAAATTTATAAATCAAAATAAACATATTTACTATGGGAGTAATTAAGAAATTAGTACAGTATTTCAAAGAGTATTATCTTATATATGTAGGAGTTTTACTATGTACAATAGCCGCTTTTTCCTTTCATAAATTAGTAGAGGTTACCTATCAAGGTTCTGTAATTGAAGCAGTTTTACTGATTATATTTTTCTTATTATCCTTTATTATTCCCATAGTATTAAGTGTTGTTTTCACAGTTCGCTGTTTCAAGCAAAGTGATAAACATAAATTGCTTATTGAAATAATTCACGCCTATGCAGGTGTAGTACTTATTTTTGCTGCTTTGTATTTTCAAAGCATTGTATTAAGCGATCGTGTAAATGCATATCGCAAAGATCGTATTTATACTAGTGTAAAAGTTGATAATGCTATCGATGATATCAATTCATTAAAAGACCGTAGAGCTTTTAAGGGTATTGATAAACGATTATGGTCATCGTTTGATTATCCTGGATATACATTTGTCGAAAATGTAAAACAAGATACTTTGAAATGGCGCATGCATAGTTTGAATAACTTTGAAACTGTTGATTATACTGATATAAAACAAGTTATATCATTATCTTCAACAGATTTTAAATCGACCTATTTAACTGAAAATATTCCGTCGGTTTATCTAGATTGTTTGTATTTTTCGCTGATAAGCGTAGCCACTGTAGGTTTTGGCGATTTAACTCCCAATTTATGGTATATCAAACTTTTTGTAATGCTTGAAATATCCATAGGCATGTCCATTTTTATTTTTGCAATTGGTTTTTTATTTAGCGATTTTAAATTTAAACAGTAGTATGAAAAAATCGGTATTAGTGGTATAAAGTGTTGATTTTATTCATAAATTGAATGATTATCAAAAACAAAATTTATATTAATTTGTTTGTATAGTTAAATCTGTTTGTATTGTTCTTTTCTTTGTTGTAGTTGTTAAATTAATATATTACTAACTAATTGTTTGTTTTTTTCAGATTGCAAATATTTTATCATCTATATTTTATTTCTAAATATGAATACACATCGAACATTGAAGTATAAATTCGGTTATTTCAGTTTTTTTTTCGTGTTAAGTATTGCTTGTGCAAGTAGTTTACACGCTCAACTAGCTGATAGTATACCCAAATTTAAAATTAAACCTTCGTATAGGGTAAATTTAAACAAAGGCGATGCTTTTGTGGGTGGAACCTTATCCTTAAACTCAAAGGAAACGGTAAATAAAAATGCATTAGTATTGAATATTGATGACGAGCAATCCAACGTTATATCCTTAGGTGTTGATGGAGGGTATGCATTAAAAGATAACTTCTTTATAGGTTTAGGAGTGGCATATGGACAAACCACCAAAAGAGGACATTATACCGATTCGGAAGATATTCAAAAATACACACAAGCATACACCAATAAAATGGAATTTCGGCCATTTATTAAAAACTATGTTCCGCTTGGCCCAAGTAGGCGATTCAATATCATTACACAAACCGAATTATCGTTTGCACTGCAACAATCCATTTCCGAATCACTTGTAGATAACGAAATTACGCGTACCCTTAGTAAAAAATATGTTGCGGGTATAGGTATTCGTCCTGGAATATCAGTTTTTGTGATTGATAATTTTGCTATCGAAACAACCGTAAATGTTGCTGGTATAAATTATAGCTATGAGAAGTCGGAAACTACAAATCAAACACCTACCGTTGTAAAGCAAGGATTAATCGATTTAAAAATTGATATTATTCAGTTGAACCTTGGTTTTTTTGTTTATTTCTAATCACTTAAATACTAATTAAACACATGAAACGAGCCATGAGCAATAGCTCAAACAAAAAGATGATTATCATTGGCGAAGCTTGTTCCGACAAGTCGAAATTCCATGTGACAACTAAAAAAATCAATTATAAACACATGAAACTAATTCATTTACTCAATATTATTTGTCTGACAGCATTGATGAGTTCATGCGTCGACGAAACACATTTTGGTCAATCAGATCGAAATTTTATTACTGCAATTAGCGTACCAGGTCAAATAGGGCAGAGCATTTTCGAGGACGGGAAAATTTACGTAGCTGTTGATCAGGATTATGATCTATCAATGGTTTATCCTACAATTGCTATTTCAAATTTTGCCAAACTATCACCCAATCCGAGCGATGGTTTAAATTTCACCACACCAGTTGAATTTAGTGTAACAAGTGAGTCGGGCAGTGTGAAGGTTTACAAAGTTTGGCTCTATAAAACCACACCCGAAATTCAATTACCCAATTCAGATTTTCAGGATTGGTACTCCACCAAAACGTCGAACAAACAATACATGCAAATTGGAAGCAGTACAACTGATACCATTTGGGCTACTAGCAATGCCGGTTCGGTATCCATAGCATCGGCCAATGTGTTGCCAGTGGTGAATGGTGTAGATACGATTGCCGAACTGAACACTATTAATACAGGCAGATTAGCACAGTTGATCGGGCAGGGGATAGCAGCAGGATCGTTGTTTAGTGGCACATTTAAACTCAATTTAACCAATCCTGTAGCTTCGGCACGAATGGGCACACCCTTTGTAGGTAGGCCAAAGTCGTTTAGTGTAGATTATAAATACACGCCAGGTGCTACTATGATGAACGGAAAAGGTGCAACACTAACGAGCAAAGATTCCTTAGATATTTATTTGTTGCTCGAAGATCGTTCGTCGACACCCATAAAGCGTATTGCAACTGCTTGGTATCGAAGTGGAAATGCACAAGAAGATTTTACCGAATTAAAGCTTAATTTGACTTACGGACCAATCAATTCGCCTCAATACTATGAGCGCCCTAAATCAGGATCGGAGTGGGGTACAGGCAACGAAAAGCCAACCCACATTACGGTTGTGTTTTCGAGCAGTGCTCGAGGCGATTTGTTTGAAGGAGCTCCTGGGAGTAAGTTAACAATAAATAATTTCGCCTTGCAATACTAGTTTTAAGCTATTGCTTTTTTAAATAACGAATTTAAGTTGCTATTAGTCATATAATTAAATTTTTCAAGCCATATGAAAATCAGAAATTTATTCATTCTTTCAGCTGTTTTGTTTCTTGCGGCCTGTAGTGCCAAGCAAGAACAAGAGCAAACGCATGCACGCCCTGTAAAGGTAACAACCATTGCATCGACTTCGAATGTATCGCGTACTTTTTCAGGTGTAGTTGAAGCTATCACATCGAGTAATCTAGCTTTTCGTGTATCTGGTCAAGTTATCAATTTTCCAGTAGCTACAGGTCAAAAGATTAAGAAGGGCGATTTAATTGCCGAACTCGATACCCGTGAAATTGCTTTGCAGTTTTCGGCCGATAAAGCAGCTTACGAAACGGCTTTGGCGCAGTATGAGCGTTCAAAACGCTTAGTAAATAAAGAAGCTATTTCGCAACAAGAGTTTGAAATAAACAAAGCCAATTACGAGAAAACTAAATCGGCTTACGAAAATTCGGTGAATAATATGCGCGATAGTAAATTATATGCACCTTTTGCAGGTTCAATTGAAGCAACGAATGTGGATAATTTTGAACGTGTAAATGCTGGAACTCCAATTATTAAGCTAGTAAATCCATCTGAATTACAAATTATGTTTACTTTACCAGATAATAATTTAGCTCTTATCCAAAACAATCCGAAATTTACCGTAGAATTTGATATTTACAAGGATCGAAAATTTAATGCAAAATTAAAACAATATGTAGAAGTTACTTCAGATGGTTCTGGTATTCCTGTACGTGTATTAATTGATGATCCGAGTTTTAAAAATACGGATATTTTGGTGAAACCTGGATTTTCGTGTAATGTTACTTTGCATATCGATACCAAAAATTTTATTGGTGAAGCATTAAAAACAATTCCAATATCAGCAATTCATGCTGATGCTGCTTCGAATACCAAGAACGTATGGGTGGTAAAAAACAATACTGTTACTATGCGTAAAATACAAACCGGTAAATTAATAGGTGAGGAGTCAATCGTTATTACCGAAGGTTTAAATGATGGTGAAACAATCGTTATTGCTGGTGTTACCCAATTGAAAGAGGGTGATAAAGTAAGTTTGATTAAATAATTAAAAGGAGAATAAACTATGAGTTTAGCAAAATATTCACTTGACAATACAAAAATCATCTACTTTTTTTTGGTACTAATGATGGCTGGAGGTATCATTGCTTTCACTAAATTAGCCAAAAAAGAGGATGCTCCTTTTGTTATTAAGTCGGTGGTGCTTACCACCCGATATCCTGGGGCCACGCCAGCCGAAGTTGAGAAGCTGATAACCGAACCCATTGAGCGCGAGATACAAACGCTCGAGGGGGCTTACGATATTAAATCAGAATCGTTCTATGGACTTTCAAAAATCAGCTTTGAGTTATTACCAAGTACGTCGTCTGAACGTATTCCACAAAAATGGGACGAGCTCCGACGCAAAGTGCTTAATATTCAATCGTCATTACCCCAAGGTGCAAGTCAAATATCCGTAGCCGATGATTTTGGCGATGTGTTTGGAATTTACTACGCTTTGGTGGCCGACGAAGGATTTACGTACAACGAAATGCGTGCAACAGCACAGGAACTTAAAACCAAACTGTCCACCGTTGAAGGTGTGGTAAAAGTAACACTGTATGGTGAACAACCCGAAGTGGTAAACGTATTTATGTCCATACCGACCTTGACAAATATGGGTATTTCGCCTCAGCAAATTGCAAACGTATTATCGCAAGAAAATCAGGTAATTAATGCTGGTGAAAAAAATGCGGGCGAACTGCAAATGAAAATTGTAAGTGCTGGCACTTACAAAGATTTGGAAGATATTCGAAACCAGACATTAACTACTTCGAGTGGCTTACAAGTGCGCTTAGGAGACTATGCGCGTATCGAAAAGGGATATGTGGAGCCTGCAAATACCTTGATGCGAGTAAATGGTAAACGTGCCATTGGTGTAGGTATATCAAGCGATACCAAAATGGACGTGGTGCTGATAGGCGACCGTGTAAAGGATAAACTCCAAGAGATTAACCCTACTATTCCAGTTGGATTAACTCTTACGCCTATTTATCTCGAAAATGAAATTGCGCATGAAGCTAACAATGGTTTTATTATCAATTTGGTAGAGTCCATTTTGATAGTAATTATCATCATTATGCTCGTGATGGGAGCAAGGGCAGGTTTTTTGATTGGTAGCTCTTTGCTATTTTCAATTGGTGGTGCCATGCTTATTATGTTGTTTTTAAACGTGGGCTTAAATCGTACTTCGTTAGCTGGATTTATTATAGCCATGGGTATGTTGGTCGATAATGCCATTGTGGTAACCGATAATGCCCAAATAGCCATTATGCGTGGTGTTAACAGGCGTAAAGCGTTGATTGATGGTGCATCTATTCCTCAGTGGGGTTTGTTAGGAGCTACATTTATTGCTGTAGCCTCATTTTTACCATTGTATTTAGCGCCATCGGCTGTAGCCGAAATTGTAAAACCATTGTTTGTGGTTTTAGCTATTTCGCTCGGTTTAAGTTGGATACTTGCACTTACACAAACAACCACTTTTGGTAATTTTATTTTGAAAGAAAACAGTGGTGGCGATGCAAAAGATCCGTACGATAAACCTCTTTATCATAAATTCGAAGCATTACTTTCTGGTTTAATACGTAAACGATGGCTTACAATTGGTGCTACTGTGGGTATTTTTGTGGTAGCCATGTACATTATGGGTACGATGCCTCAAAACTTCTTTCCGAGCATGGATAAACCGTTTTACAGAGCCGATTTGTTCTTGCCCGAAGGTTATAGCATTAATGCTGTACAAAAGGACGTTGAAAAAATTGAAAAACACTTATTGGCTAATCCCGAAGTAAAAACCGTATCCGTTACTATGGGAAGCACGCCACTTCGGTATTATTTAGCAAGCTCGTCGGTTGGTCCAAAAGCCAATTTTGCAAATATCTTGATTGAATTAAAAAGTAGTGACAATACAACGAAGTTGGAAGCTGAATTTCAGGAATATATGGATCAGAATTTCCCTAATATAATCACTCGTTCATCACTTTTTAAACTATCGCCAGCCGTAGATGCGGCTATTGAAATTGGTTTTACTGGACCTGATAACGATACACTTGTGATGCTTACCAATAAAGCTATGGATTTGATGCATAAACACAACTATTTGCGTAATATACGCAATAGCTGGGGAGATCAAATACCAGTGATGGAACCCGTGTATTCGCAGGATAAAGGACAGCGTTTGGGTATTAGCCGTCAGGCTTTAACGCAATCTATTCAAATGACTTCGCAAGGTATGAATTTAGGCTTGTATCGTGAAAACGATTTAAGTATGCCTATACTTTTAAAAGATCAGAATATTGCAAATGCTAGTTTAAATAACCTTACAACATTGCCAGTTTTTAACACAAAGGGTAAAGCCATTCCTTTACAACAAGTGATCGATAGTATTCATTTTGGATATGAGTTTAATGTGATTAAACGCAATAATCGCGAAAAGGTAATGATGGCTCAGTGTGATCCAATACGTGGACAAAATGCAATTGCAGCCTTTAATCAGGTGTGGACCGATATGCAAGAGAATATTAAAGTGCCTGTAGGCTATAAAATGCAGTATTTTGGCGAAAAGAAAAGTCAGGATGAATCCAATGCAGCTCTAGCAGCCAATTTACCATTGACATTTATGCTTATTTTTATTACTCTTTTATTCTTATTCGGTAACTATGGTAAACCCTTGGCTATTATGCTTATGGTTCCACTTATTTTTATTGGCATTGTGTTTGGTTTATTTGTACTTGGTAAATCCTTCGATTTCTTTGCCATGTTAGGTTTACTTGGGCTTATTGGTATGAATATCAAAAATGCCATTGTACTTGTCGATCAAATTGGTATTGAAGTAGCAGCTGGTTTAACACCACTGGATGCCGTGTTGAGTGCCACAAAATCGAGAATTGTGCCTGTTGCTATGGCCTCTGGAACTACCATTTTGGGTATGTTGCCATTGTTGTTCGATGCCATGTTTGGAGGTATGGCAGCCACCATTATGGGTGGTTTATTGGTAGCTTCATTGCTAACCGTATTGTTATTACCTGTAGTGTATTGTACTATTTATAAAATTAAATAATGAATAAAATGAAACGATATAAATCAGTGCTTTTAGTTATAGCTTTGCTTGTTTCGGCTAGCGTGATGGCACAGCAATCCTATAATCTTGAAAAATACCGTCAGGCTGTGTTGAATTACAACCAGCAATTAAAAGCTTCGAAGGAAAGTACATTGGCCTCTATTGCCAACGAAAAATCGTCGAAATCGTCTTTTCTACCTCGCCTTGAACTACAAGGTCAGGCTGGACTGGATTTAACGAATATGGACTTATTTGACGCTCCGAAGGGTTCTTATCATCCCTACAATTACAATGCGGCTTTGGTGCTAACACAGCCCATTATCAGTGGGTCGGTTAACGATCAGTACAAAGTGAATAAAATTGCTACGCAAATAAGTCAAATAACCGAGAAAAACGTATCAGATAATATCAGTTATCAAGCCGATGTGTATTATTGGACTGCTGCTGCCAACAAAGAGCTACTAGCGGCTTCGGAACTTTATTTATCGCAAATAAAAGAGCTTTACAAAACGATAAAAACAAGATACGACGAAAAGTACATTGCCAAAAATGATTTGTTGATGGTAAATACGCGTTTAAAAGAAGCGGAACTACAACAAAAAAAGGCGCAAACACAGTACGATTTGGCTGTTCAACAGTTTAATATCTTGATGGGAATGGCTCCTGAAACACCTTTGTTTTTGGAGAATAAGATCGACGAAAAGGCCATTATACCAGCTAAAGCCGATTTGGATCAGGCTTTGCGTCAACGAAGCGATTTTAAAGCGGCCGAATTACAAGTAAACTTGCAGGAAAATGTACGCGACTTAACACTCGATAAGTACAATCCTTACCTTGGTTTAAGTGTAACTGGTGGCTATGGCACTACCAATCCGTATTATGGTGATGGACATAAATTTATGAGTCAGGCTTTGTTAACTTTGCGAGTTCCTATTTTAAATTTTGGCGAACGTTCGCAAACCAAAAGCTCAGCTCAATCGGCAGTTAACGTATCAAAACTTCAACAACAGGTGGTTGTTGATCAGATTTCACAAGAAATTAATGCAGCATGGACTCAAGTGAGTCAGAGTCAAACACAAATAGATGTTGCAAGCGAGAGTTTGGAAAATGCCAATCAAAGCTTGGAGCTAAATACTTTCTCGTACAACGAAGGTAAAATATCGTTGGTCGATGTGTTGCAGTCGCAAATTTCGTGGATTCAGGCATATACAAACAAGATTGGTGCTTATTTAACGTATAAAATGTCCATAGCAGAGTATAATCGTGCCATGGGTACTTACGGCGTTGTGGATCAAAAATAATTTCGATAGATAATTTTAGCTCAAAAAATTCATCTTGATTGGTGCTAAGTAACGTGATATGAAACGCTACTTAGCACTTTTTTTATCAAAATATAGTTATATTTGACCCTCAATATGAAAGTACTTGTAACAGGAGCAAATGGCTTACTCGGTCATCATGTAGTGATGGAACTACTGAACAGGAAGCACGATGTACGAATTATTGTTCGTAGTTCGGAGCGTATTTACTTTGATCTTACCAAAGTAGAGTTGTTCATAGGCGACTTTACTGTGGAGCAAAACTTCGAAAACGCAGCCAAAGGTTGCGAAGCAGTGATACACATTGCCGCCATTACAGCAACTAATTTGCTTCAATATAGCGATTATTCGGCTGTCAATGTCGTTTCGAATGAAATGATTGTTGGAGTTTGTAAGCGATTGAACATTAAACGAATAGTTTTTGTGAGTTCTGCGAATACTATTGGTTACGGAACAAGTGAACATCTTTCGAACGAGTTGGCACCTATTCAGTACCCTTTTACGAAGTCGTTTTATGCTCAAAGTAAACTTCGGGCCGAAGAAATTTATCAAAAGGCCTCTAATCCCTCCGAAAATCACTTTATCATTGTCAATCCAAGCTTTATGATAGGGGCTTATGATGTTAAGCCAAGTTCTGGGAAATTGCTATTGATGGGATGGCGTAAACGCTTACTTTTTGTGCCTCGTGGTGGTAAAAACTTTGTGGCTACGGCCGATGTAGCTACAAGTATTTGCAATGCACTAACACTCGGAACAAGCGGTGAACGATATTTGCTATCGGGTGTAAATCTCACATTTAAAGAGTTTTATAAACTACAGAGTAGGGTAGGGGGTTACCAACAAACCATCATCGAATTGCCCGATATGCTGCTTGAGTTAGTTGCCAAGCTTGGTGATTTGCTGCAAATGCTTGGCGTGAAAACCGATGTTTGCAGTCGCAATATCAATCAGCTTACTATTTGCGAATACTATACTAATGAAAAGGCAAAGGCTACACTTCGACATCCAACTACTTCGATAGAGCTAGCTATAAGGGAATCAATGGATTGGTTTAAAGCAAATGCTTATCTCTAATTATTTTTCGATTATAATTTGTTGCTTTTCGCTGGTGTGTGCATTAAAATAGCCTAGCAATGCACCTACTAAGTTTGTTTCGGGGTTAGCAGGGCTAGAGCTATTGGGTCTAAAACCATCGGCACCTAAGCTACTGTAAAAGTTAAACATGGCTTGGTCTATACACTGCATTTCCACAAGAAGCGTGTCACCATTTTTTATCGATTCATTAAAAACCACAATATTAAGCTCGTTTTCAAGACCATTGTTAAGTTTATCGTCATACACATAGATGCCACCTAAGGGTTTTTTGTTTAAAAACAGCTGCACTCTATAGTTGTTTTGCTCCGCTACGGGGTCATTATAGGCAACCGTGATTTCGTAGAAGTCGGCTTTGGTGTTTGCAGGCGCTTTTCCTGCACCGGGATAAACCGAATTTACCAAACTCAAGGCTTTTATGGGCACTAGTTTTGGTATTTTCGATTGAGCTGTAATGGTTTTGCCAGCTATTTTTATAATTAGTTTGTAGTTGTAGTCAATCTTTCCTTTTAGTTGACTACCGTAGTACTTGCCCGTTTCATTATCAACCCGTAATACCTCCGAGTTCCCTTTGTCGTCCCACAGCTCCACAGAGGCTGTTTTAATACGTTCGAACGCGTTGGAGTCGCTCAGTTGAATGGTTTTGCTTATTGCCACCTCGGCATGGCTGTTGAGCGCTAAATTAGCCTCTATCACCAATTCAGGTTCCGATTTTTGGGTATTAATATCAATTATTTCGGTGCAAGATATGGCGAGGGCTGATAAAGCAAGTAGAAGCTGTATTTTATATTTCAGTAGGTTCATTGTTTTAAAATCTAAAGTTATACGTTACCGATGGAACATAGGTAAATAAGTAGGTTTTAACTGCCACAGTACGTGTAGGGTCGTTTTCGTCCACTTCAAAATCAATGCTATACGCATTTTTTTGTCCGTAGGCATTGTAAACCGAAAAATTTAAGCTGCTTTCAAAGCGTTTTGTTTTTTTCAAATACCAGGTAGCACTCAAGTCGAGGCGCTGATAGTCAGGCATTCGGTAGCCATTGCGTTCGGTATAGTAAAACTGCACATTGCCATCGAGCACATATTTTCCGGCCGGAAAAGTCACCGCATTGCCCGTATTGTACACCCACGAAGCCGACAGCGACCATTTTTTCGACAAATCGTAGATGGCTACCACCGACATATCGTGTGTAATATCCTGTCGGGCAGGGTACCAGTTGTTATTATTAATGCCATCAATTAAGCGTTCCGTGCGCGACCAAGTATAGCCAATCCAGCCCGTAAGTTTACCATATTTCTTTTTGAGTAAAAACTCAACCCCGAAAGCTCTGCCCTTACCACTTAAAAGTTCACCTTCAATTTTGTCGTTGGCATTAATGTTAGCACCATTGCGCAGGTCAAGTTGGTTTTGCATCCAGCGGTAGTAACCCTCTACGCTCACTTGGTAGCTATCGTTGGCTAAGTTACGGAAATAACCCAACGCCATTTGGTCGCTAATTTCAGGTTTCACATTATTGCTCGACGGTATCCAAATATCGGTAGGCGTAGTCGATGTAGAGTTCGATATCAAGTGTAAGTTTTGGCTATTGCGGCTATAGCCCATTTTTACCGAATTATTGTCGTTGAGTACCCACGACACGTTGAGGCGCGGATCCAAGTTGTAGTAAGCCTGTACAAGCTCTCCTTTATTGTAGCTAGCACTTGATGTTTCAACACCATTCGTGTAGCTATAAAACTCGCCAGCACCCAGCAAGTAAAAAGCCGTTAGGCGCAGGCCAGCACTGATGTTGAGATTAAAGCTGGGTTTCCAAACATGACTGATGTAAAGGCTATTTTCAAATGCATTTTTATTTTGGAGTGTAATGGGGTTAATAGTGGCCTCGTCGGTAAGTGCCAATTGGCCCGGAATAATGCGGTGATAAATGCTATTAAACCCAAACGAAACCGTATTTTGAGCATTCACAAACAATTGAAAATCCTGTTTAAAGTTCCAGTTTTTTATAATCGATTTAAGACTAAATCCTGCATCCTGTTCAATATTTATTTTGTAGCTATAGTCCGAATAAATCAACGAGCTATTGCTAAACAACCGATCATTCCAGCTATGATTCCAGCGCAAAGTTCCCGTAGCATTCCCCCAATCAATGCCAAAACGCTCCTGAAACATCAGTTTATCGCGCCCAAAATAGCCCGACAAATAAATTCTATTTCGGTCATCAATTGTATAATTCATCTTGGCATTCAAATCATAAAAATACAATTTGTTTCCATTAATAAGTGTATCGGGCGACAGTTTCAAAAACATATCCGCATAGGTTCTACGCGCCGAAACCAAAAACGAACTCTTGTTTTTCACCAACGGCCCCTCCACATTCAGTCGCGACGAAATAAGCCCCACACCACCACCCACGTGGTATTTCTGATTATTTCCATCATTCATTTTAATATCCAACACGCTCGACGTCCGGTTTCCATATTCCGCCGGTGCCGTTCCTTTAAACAGCTGCACATCCTTAATCGCATCGCTGTTGAAAGTCGAAAAAAAGCCCAGCAAATGATCCGCATTATACACCGTAGCCTCATCCAGCAAAATCAAATTTTGTGAGTTACCACCACCCCGCACATACATCCCCCCACTACCTTCGCCCACCGATTTTACGCCAGGCGTTAATTTCAATGTTTTCAAAATATCAGCCTCACCAAAAAGCACCGGCACCTTTGCAATCTCACGCATCTCAAGGCGTTCCACACCCATATCGGTCGACGTTATATTGTTATTTTTACGCACAGCCCTAATCTCCACCTCCTCCAGTAGCTGCGAGTTAGCCTCCAGAGCCACCTTCACCAGTTGCCCAGCCTGCAACTCCACCAACTGCTCCCACTGCTTATAACCCACATACGACACCACCAGCGTATACTTCCCCGCCGGCAGCGCCAACGAAAAATACCCATATCCATTCGTCGTAGTACCCGTGCCCGCCAGCTCAAGCACCCGTACAGCAGCACCAATCAAGCTCTCGCCCGTCGAAGCATCCGTCACCGTACCACGCACCGAAACCATCGACGCAGCACTAGCCATCACACCCGCCACCCAAAAAACAACCAACGCAAACCATTTAGCCATCATACATTTTTATTAATTAGCACACCATCAAACACTAAACGCAAAACTAGCTAAAAAGTTATCCAACACCATTCATCCATTTTCAAATTTTAGTCCAGCTTAGATTCGTGTTTAGTAGATTGTTAAGTAGTTTAAAGAGCTAAGCTTGTATTTTATTCGCAATATTAGTCTGCTAAAACAAACAAAGGTACATATCCTAAAAATGGATATGTACCTTTGTTTGTTATTTTTTGAAGAACAAATGCTTCTTAATTACATTGTAATTTAGCAACTTCTACCCAGTTTTTGTCAACATTTAAAGTTACACCAATATAAACATCTTTGCTGTTTGATTTGAATGTTATTCCGTTACTCATAGCAGCATTAACTTGATTCGGTGAAAGGTTGTAAATTGAACCTGTAGCAGCATCAACAACTAAACCAATTAAACCACCAATAAATACATTTCCAATATACCAAGCATTAAATTTGCGAGTTAATGTAGTTTCATAAGGTTTGTATCCCGCTAATTCAATTTTTACTTTATGTTCAGTTTTTCGTTCAAGTTTGGCAACATAAGGTGTTTTGCCAACTTTAATTTCGTCGATGTACACATTCGCTAGTGAAGGGTTACTCGATAGACTGACTTTTTGTGTTGTACCTGAGATAATTGTGGCACAACTTGTTAAGATAATTGATAAGACTAAAGCTGTAAAAAGAAAAGTTTTTCTCATATATTTATTTTTTAAATTTAAATTCTATTGAGTTTATTACTACAGATTAAATATGTATATTAAATGAAATTAATTCTAGTGCAAATTAACAAAAATATTTTTATATATTAATTACAACAGCATTATTGTTTTGAAAAATTACTCCATTTTTGTATTTTATCAGCACCAGAGTTTGTCGATTCTGGAATAATCGCAATTTTTTATTTTATTCCGCCAGTAGAATTTTTCATTTTTTGGGGGTGCCCCTCGTACCTCGGGTCGGGCTTTACGCTCTTGTACCGCCGAAATACGGCGGCACGCCGCTTCAATCCCTCACCCACCCAGCAGCCTTTCGGCCCGATGTGCATTTCATCATTATCCCTTTTTGATGATGTTATTGAACCCCTCACGGGGTTCCAAAACCGTCATTCATCATCATTCATGTATTTCATCCATCATTATCATCCATGTATTTCATACATGGCTAAGCACATTCAACAGCTTTGCAGTTGTAAAACGCCCTTCCGAAGGTCGTCACCTCCGTTAGTGGGTGTACTTTTGTTCGCATTTCATTCAGCTTAAGACTTTGCGACGCTCAAAAATGCATTTCCACTATCGGAATAATATTGAAAATGTTAATCAAATGCTTTTTTATCCTTTCCTCCAATTGGAGATACATTCCAAAATCTTTTTTTTGTACGTTCTCCGATTGGAGACGACATGAAAAATGCATTTTTACTCCTTTCTCCGGTTGGAGACTGTATAAAAAATCATTTTCGCCCCTTTCTCGGCATGGAGAATGCATAAAAAACCATTTACATGGTCGTCTCCGTATAGAGACTGTATATAAATCTGTTTTTGACCCTTTCTCCGTATGGAGACTGTATGTAAATTCCTTTTCGACCTTTTCTCCGTATAGAGACTGTCTAAAAAACAGCCTTTTCATTCATTCATCAACAGGTGCTACTCCTATTTATTCATCTACATGCAACGAATATTCATGTAACTCCAACATAGGATATTTCTAAGCATAGCCCGCGCGGTCGACAAAAGTATGCCAACAACAAGGGGCGTAGCCCTGATATCTTTGTAGTAATAGAAACACGTGCTTTTGCATAAGGGGCGTAGCCCTGACATCTGTATTTTAATGAATGCTGAAATAACCAATCAAGATATCAGGGCTACGCCCCTCAGGTGTGTGATATTATAGGCTAATCTACAAAGATATCAGGGCTACGCCCCTTCTGCTTGGTAAAATGAGGATAAAAATAATGTCGCCCAGCTGGGGCTTATTGGTAATTCATGCTCTTTTAACTACCATAATGCCGCTTCTACGAAGCTATTTATAAAATTCCCATTTCTACGAATCTATAAATAAAAGCCCCATCGGGACGATATTATCCATCGCTGTAAGTTGCTTCATTAGCTAGGAACTGTGAGGCAGGGATGTATGGATGGGTGCAGGTGGTGGTAAGGCTGCTGGGTGGGTGAGGGATAGAGCGAATGCCACTGCGAGGTACGAGCTGGGGCAGCAGCGAAAGCCCGACCCGAGGTACGAGGGGCACCCCCGAAAAGAAAGAAGCGGTAAGCGGTAAGCAGTAAGCAGTAAGTGGTAAGAAGGTAAGAAAGGTGGAAGTAAGAAAGGTGAGGATTTGAGATGTACCTGTATACAAATTTTGGTGGATTTATCACCATATCTCCACATCATCTAATAAATATCTATTTTCCATATTTTTAGTATGCATTAATTATTCGTATTAAAAAAATGCTGTATATTCGAACCATCAATCAATTCTAAAAAAATCACTGTTCAAAATGCATTTAAGTCTGTACAAATCCTTCGCATTACCCTTCTTACTTGTATTCCTTAATTTTAGTAGCGGATGCAAAGCCGAGCCATCACCAAGCGAGCCTGTAGATCCACCTGTCGACACTTCGTCGTTTGCCAAAGGGGCTGATATCAGTTGGCTGCCACAAATGGAGGCTTCGGGATATACGTTTTACAACGACAATGGAAAGGCGGAGGATTGTTTTAAGATACTGAAAGATCATGGTATTAACTCCATCCGTTTGCGTACGTTTGTAAACCCATCGAACGATAAGTTTTCGGGCCATTGTAGCAAAGACGAAACTGTGGCTATGGCGGTGCGCGCTAAACAATGGGGCATGCGTGTGATGATTGATTTTCATTATTCTGATACGTGGGCCGATCCGGCGCATCAAACCAAACCTGCTGCATGGGTTGGGCTAGATTTTCAAACGCTACAAAATACGCTTTACAACTATACGTATGATGTTATGACTGCCCTGAAAAACGCTGGTGTTACACCAACATGGGCTCAAGTGGGCAATGAAATACCAAGTGGAATGCTTTATCCGGATGGTAGCACCGATAATTGGCCGCAACTGGCTAAACTGATTAACAAAGGCTATGATGCAATTAAGGCAGTGAGTCCGACAACGAAGGTGATTCTTCATGTGGATCAAGGCAACAACAATGGTCGCTTCCGCTGGTGGTTTGATGCGGCACGAGCCAATGGCGCTAAATACGATATCATTGGTATGTCGTACTATCCTTATTGGTTGGATGGTAGCCCCGACTACACTCTTTCAATCAACGACCTGGGCAACAACCTCGTGGATATGGCTTCGCGCTATGGAAAAGAAGTCATGGTAGTGGAAGTTGGTGGCGAAGATACCAAGGTTCAAAACACCTACAACATGCTACTTGCTGTGCAACAAAAAGTAAAGAGTGTGCCTAACAACAAAGGGCTTGGCGTTTTTTATTGGGAACCACAGGGTGCCCGCAGCTGGAGTAAATATGCGTTGAGCTGCTGGGGTAGCAACGGACAACCAACCATGGCTTTGGATGCTTTTAAATAACAACTATATACACATGAGAAACATTTTACTTCTACTATTGGCAGTGCCTTGCTTCGTTTTTGCACAAGGTGGCCGACAAAACATCAACTTTAATGCCGATTGGCGATTTTGCAATCAGGAGGATATTAAAACATCGATTGATAATTCACCGACCGACATCAATTACTCATTTGATACATGGGAAAAGATAAGCATTCCGCACAGTGCTAAAATTGAACCACTCGTAGTTATTGAACCATGGGTTGGTGTAAGCTGGTATCAAAAAGAGTTTATTGCCGATAAAAACTGGCAAAACAAAAAGGTACACCTTCAGTTTGAAGCTGTGATGCAACAAGCCGAAGTGTGGGTAAATGGTAAGTTGCTTTTCAGCCACAAAGGGGGCTATCTACCTTTTAGTGTCGATTTAAGTGAGGCATTGGTTTACGGAAAGGCTAATCGTGTGGTTGTGAAAGCCGACAATCACGACCACCCCGAAGTGCTTCCTGGCAAACCCATCAAAGAGCTTGATTTCTGCTATTTCAGCGGTATTTATCGCAATGTGTGGTTAGCTATTACCAACCCACTGCATATTTCCGACGCTGTAAGCCAACACAAAGTGGCAAGTGGTGGTGTACGCGTGTGGTATCCTGAAGTATCGACACAAAAAGCAAGCATTGCGGTTCAAACACACCTACGCAACGAGTATAAAACGGCTCAGAGTTTCCAAGTGCAGTTTGCACTACTTGATGAAAAAGGCAAAACAGTGCATCGTTCAAGCTCTGACCTTACTACCCTAAAGGCTGGAAACGACAACGAAATACGGCATACCATCCAACTCGATAACCCACGTTTGTGGCATCCTGAGCATCCGCATTTGTATCGTTTGCAAATCAAAGTGATGCAGAAAAACAAAGCAATCGACGAGCAAGCTTTCCACATTGGTATTCGTAAATTTGAGTTGAAAGATTCAAAACTATTTATTAACGATCAACCATTACTGTTAGTAGGCACCAATCGCCATCAGGAGTATCCATACATTGGAAATGCCCTATCGGACAACGCACAGTACCGCGATGCCGTGAAAATTAAAGAAGCTGGTTTCAACATTGTACGTTTATCGCACTACCCACAGTCCACAGCCTTTATGAATGCTTGCGATGAATTGGGTATTCTTACCATTGCAGCCATACCGGGCTGGCAATTCACGGGCAACGAGGCCTTTAATCAAAATGCATATCAAGATGCTCGAAGTCTTATTCGTCGCGATCGGAACCATGCTTCTGTCGTTTTCTGGGAACTTTCGCTCAATGAGTCGGATATGAAAGACAACTTTATGGAACAAATGGTGAAGGTAGCAGCCGAAGAGTCGCCCGAATCGAAATTACTTACGTGTGGATGGATCAATCGTTTTTACGATGTATGGATACCTGCTCGTCAGCATGGCAAGTTCCCCGATTACTGGAAGACTTACAATGGAAAAACACCGCTCTTCACGGGCGAATATGGCGACTGGGAGTACTTTGCGCAAGATGCAGGACTGAATCAGGCGGGTTATGCAGGCCTACCTCCAAGCGAACGAACTAGCCGTCAGTTACGTGCCGATGGTGAAAAACGGTTGATGCAACAAGCGGCCAATTTTCAGGAAGCTCACAACGACAACAGACGCAAGCCGCACCTAGGCGATGCCAACTGGCTGATGTTCGACTACAATCGTGGCTACTCACCTGACATTGAATCGTCGGGCATCATGGATATTTTCCGCATAGCCAAACCGGCCTTTTTCTTTTATCAAAGCCAACAAGAGAAGCCGATGGTTCAGATTGCTTCGTATTGGAATGCAGCGTCGGATTACAAAAATCTGACGGTTTATTCCAATTGCGATGAAGTAGCACTTTATATTAACAATCAGTTGATCGAACGCAAGAAACCAAGCATAAACATCAATTCAGACCATTTAAAACATGCTCCGTTTGTGTTTCAACTTTCGAAGTTCGAAGCTGGTGAACTAAAAGCAGTTGGCTATCGCAATAACAGTATGGTGGCTGAGGACATGGTACGAACAGCAGGTGTAGCCTATCAGCTGAAGCTTAGCTACGACAAAAGCGGCAAAGAATTAAAAGCCGACGGTGCCGATGTGGTTTTTGTATATGCGACTGTGTGCGATGAAAATGGAAATACGGTTGACGGCGCTCAAATGCCAATCACCTTTCAGGTAAGTGGAGCAGCGAAATTGGTGGGTCAAAACCCCATCGTAGCTGAAGCTGGCATTGCCACCATTCTATTGCAAAGCACGAGCACTACTGCTTCCGAAATTACTATCGAAGCACAAAGCCCTGCTTTAAAAACGGCGAAATTAAGTATTAAAACGAGCAATAAATAAGTAGGTTCTGCCCTCACATTTATATGGAGGCTACCAAAACGAGTTTTTTTGAACCTAACATACGCAAATTTCAACGGTTTGATTTCGCATAGAAATTTAATTCATGCGTAGGTTGTTGAAATATAATTATCGTTGTTGTCCGATATAAAGAGAATGCTAGATACTATCGCCCCGATGGAGCTTTCACGTGATTTTGTATATTTTTTACCATCATTTCGTCCCGATGGGACTTTGTTTTTAAAGCTTCGTAGAAGCGACATGATGGTAGGCGATGAATAAAAATTACCAAAAAGCCTCATCGGGGCGACCATTTCTTAAGGCTTTGTTTAATACGCCGTTTTATCTGTTTTCTCTGTCCATGCTTCAAAAGCTTTAAGAGCCTCGTCGGGGAGTAATTGTTCTGATTTTAAGCTACGATTTTCGGGTTGCAAATCAAGTTCATGGTAAATAAACGAGTCGTCGAAGCCAATGTTTTGAGCATCCAATTTCGTATTTCCATAATACATCTTATCCAATCGAGCCCAATAAACTGCTCCCAAGCACATGGGACAAGGTTCACACGAGCTGTAAATAATGCAGCCCTCAAGGTTGAAGTTCTTCAGTTTTTTAGCGGCTTTGCGTATGGCAGTAAGCTCTGCGTGCGCCGTAGGGTCGTTGTGTCGCGTAACTCCATTGGTACCTGTAGCCACTATGCGTCCATCTTTTACAATAACAGCTCCAAAAGGACCTCCACCTTTTGCAACATTCTCAACTGATAAGGCAATTGCCTTTTTCATAAATTTTTTATGTACGTCCATTTTATATTCTTTAAACTTTGACAAAAACACATTTGTATCAGGTCAAGTTCTTGATGATTGTGCTTTTTTGAAATTTATTGTCTCAAAAAAAGTTCCTAAAGATACAATTAATGTTGATGATAAAAAAAAGCTCCCGCTCCCCGTACTACTAATCGTCGGATGCTGGTCGTATGGCTCCAGCCTACGATTAGTGGGAATTAAAGCTCCGCTTTAAATATTTCATTTTTAATATGCAAGACAAAGCCTTGCTACCCACCGAGCTTGTTCCGATACAATCGGAAACGAGGCGAAAAGACGCTATGCCCAGCTGTTCGGCCTATTTTATGTAGCACACACTACGGCGAGCAAGGGACCAAGAACCTACGCCCAGCTAAGTGGGTCTATTTATTGATAATTATTTTTAACGATTTGGATTGTTCTCCCGAGCGCATTTTGAGTATATACAAACCTGAAGGTAGATTTGATAAGTTGATGCGATGCGTGTTGTGTTCTTCTAAGAATTCATGTTGTAACACAACGCCCTGCAAGTTTACAATTTCGTAGTACAGTTGTTGCTCATTTTTAATAAACAGATGATCAATGGCTGGGTTAGGGTAAACGGCAACTTGCAGTTCGTTGACATTCATGATGTCTGTTGTTTGGAAATTTCGTTTGCCTGGTGATCCTAGCTTCAGGTTATCAACAAACCAGTTTTCGCCTTGGTTATTATCGAGCATGGCGTCGGTAAGTTCGAGAGTGAAACCTGTTCCGTTAGCGTCGAGTGGCCAAGGAGCTTGGTTTTTGTAATATACCGAGTCAATCAATACTCCAAGTTGATTGTACAGACGGATGTATTCGCCATCGCTCGAAAGGCCAAAGGCTGCGCTTCCAACAACATTGGTCACCTCGGGATATACGGTTTTAAATTTGTCGATGTTTTGGGCTACTACAACATAACTATTGGGTTGTAAGGTGAATCCGTTTGCAAAAAAATACTTGTTGCTGTTGTTGCTATCGGAATAGAGCCAACCCGACATGTCGACTGCTACACTACCCGGATTATATATTTCCACCCAGTCGTCGGTAACTTTTGTTACTCCCGACTTAAAGTTTATTTCATTAAATACCAATCGATATTCGTTCGATTCAAGATTGTTGAGCGTGGTGACTTGTTTGGATACGACAGGCATTAGCAGCGAGTTGAGCAATTGTAGTTGCGTTCCTTTACTGATTTCGTAATACAAATTACCTACCGATCGCATGGTGGGGAAGAAATGGTTCCCTAAGTCGATGTTGGCAGCTACCATTATTTTCTCGCCCGGAGCAAGAATTACATTGTCGCGAAACATGTAATCGTCTTGAGCGTTTGCGGTACGAAGATGAAAGTACGACAAGTCAACAGGCGTAGTTGTGGATGTATTTTCAATTTCAACAAATTGCCTGCGACCGTAGTTAAACACGTTGCCAATGCGTAGTCGGTCGGCTACTTGCGAGTCGGGGTTACCTTTGTTGATGGCATAGGATTTTGAGCCGTAGTAGTCGATGTAAAATATGCCATTGGTTGGATAGGTTTGAGCTGCCCCTGTAAATGTAAATGGGATAAGTTTGCTTACAAAGTTGGCGGTATTCACCGTGTTGGCATACAACAAGTCGGAAGCTGCATCGTCGCCGGTTTGACCATTGTCGTATAGTTGGCGACGACTAAATTTAAATGGCTGACCAAACTTATTAAAGTCGACCGAGTCGGCAAAGAACATGTTGACGTCTTGCACTACCGGCGACTTAATACGAAAGGTCATAATTGGATTGTCGGTAGTTGGGTATGGATTGAGCACCTCTAAGTCGTACAATGGATACCGTGTGGGAAGTGGGTTGTTTTTAAGAAAAACCTTGCGATTGGCCATAAACCATTTTATCTGTGGTATCGAATTGTCAAATTGCAGGTTGGTTGCTTCTTTCATTGGGTCGGTATACACCGAGTCTTTGATGCGTTGATAGGTATTGTCGATTAAGGTGTCGAGGTAAGCATAGCCCTCGTCGAGTACCTTGTTTACTTCGGTTACAAATTTTGTTTTATAAATGGGGTTTTCAAGCAGTCGCTGCAAGGCAACTTGATATTCGGGGGTGAAAGCATCTTGCATTAGGTAGTTTGTATTTGCAGCGTCAAACTCACCAATGGCATTGTTGCCAAACGAACCTTCGTTGTCCCATGCAAAAACTTCGAATTTGTTGGTGTTGCTGTTTCTGTTTAAAAAGAAGTTTTTGGTAAAATTATCCAAATCGACAAACACAAAATGGATGGCAAAATGCTTAATAAAGTTTTCGGTATCTATCATCGATTCGATGGACTGATCGAAATCGGTTTTACTTAAAAAGAGCATTTTATTAAAAAACACACGTAGCTCGTCGTAGGTAATGTCGCCACCCTCTTCTATTTCCCATATATTTTCGTAATAGTCGTCGCGCACAATGGGTGCCATAAGAGCGCCATGATTACGGGCCTTGTAAAGCGCTATCGGCTGACGGCCATTGCGTGCTAAAAAGTCTTTGTCAATTTGTTCAACCTGCGTATACACGCCATAGGGTGTACCATTTACTTCGTAGGTGGCATGTTTAATTTTGGGGCAGGGAATCCCAAAGTGGTCAAATAGTTTCAGAATTAAAAAATTGCGCATTGCCGAATGGTCTTTGTAGTCGGCGTGTAAATTAATGCGTCGGGCATTGAAGTCGTTATTCGCATTTTCAAATTTAATAGCCCAGCTTTTTTTGGGATAGGCCAGTGTGGTCGATCCTTTGAAACGGGCCTCCACTTGATAGGTTTTGCCAAAAGCTTCGAATACAGCCGGAAAATACTGCTCAGCGTAAGGGTCGGCATACATGGCTGCTAAATCGGCACTGGCAATGGTTAGTTTGTAATGGGGTAGAGTTTGCGCAAGTACTTGTAAAGTGAAAATCAGACCGATGGTAACGAGTAATTTTTTAACCATAATAATTCAGACAAGTAAGGTGAATAAACAAAAGAGCTATTTTATGGATTAAGAACAATCATTCACACCTTGTTGTTTAGTGTTAGGTGTTGATTAACAGTCAACTCGAATGGTTTTATACATCCAATGTTTCCTGTTACCTAAGGTGGGTGTCCCCCTCCCGATGATTAGCCTCAGTTGCCACCGCTTGCTGTAGCACTTATCGCCACACCTTAATCGTATAGCTTTATACTACGACCAGTGGAAATTGAAATTCCGCTTTAAATATTTTATTTTCAATATGCAAGGCAGGAGCCTTGCTACCCACAGTCCGTAGCTAAAGAAGGTACAGACAGCTGTTCAGCCTATGTTTATCAAGTCGCACTACGGGCAGCAAGGAGCGACCTGCCACCGTTTTTGGGAGGTACAAGTCCCCGATAGTAAACTACGAGTGTTCGTAAATCCACCTGACACATAAAACAGAATGCTTTATCTTTTTGTTAGATATTGAAATTCATCAAAACACAGTTATGAAATCAATCAAAATTGAATTAAAATGGGCAATCATCTTTTCGGTTGTATCGCTACTTTGGATGCTTGGCGAAAAGCTTTCGGGCTTGCATAGCACCTATATCGACTATCATCTTTACCTAACAAACTTGTTTGCTATACCTGCCATTGTGGTGATGGTAATGGCGTTGAAAGACAAAAAGAAACGCTTTTATAATGGGCAAATGACCTACTTACAAGGTCTGAGTTCGGGCATAGTGCTTTCGGCACTTATTGCGTTACTCAGTCCGCTCGTGCAGTGGTTAACAAGCTATGTGATTAGCCCCGAGTATTTCCCCAATGTTATTAAACGTTCGGTGGAATTGGGTTACTACCAAACCACTGCCTTGGCCGAAGCTAATTTTAACTATAGCAACTATGCCATTCATGGCGTAATTGGCGCTCTAGCAATGGGAATCATCACAACTGCGATTGCAATGATTTTTATTCGGTCGAAGAAATAAATCAAATAACACTTTCCTTTGGTTTATCTTATCAATTTTTGAAAATTTTGAAGTGTGAATAAGCACCCAAAACGGTGTTAAGCAGAGTTTAAACTCACTTCACACCGTTTTTTTATTTTCAGACACATTAAGTTTTGCTATTATTTATCAGATGTATTAACCTTGATTATTGAACGGTTGTGTTGTATTGATTTATGGTAAACTTTTGGTTGCTGTAAGCACCTTTAGCATTAAAAATCTCGAAGCCTAAGTTGTAATTTGTTAATTTGGTGTTTCGTAGCTCAAGACCTAAATATCTTTTCGATTTAATGTGATTGATAATAGCTAATACATTTACTTTTTCAATATTTGTAGCTTTGTCGATTCGACAATAGTTAATTATAAAGTCGTTATTTGCAAAATCCTTACGCGCCACAACGTAATACCTTACACCATCAACTACTACTTCGTCCACTTTTTCACCTGCAGGACCATAGTTTCCTTCCCAATTTAACCAAACCATCAATGCACAGTAATTAGCGAGAGTTTGCCAAATAGGGTTGTTTTTTTGAAAATAAATATCGAAAGCCATGTTAAATTGACGATCGGCCGCAGTTGGAGTCGAAATGCCAGTAGGCCATCCTTTTCCTTCGGTAATAGGAGGCAGTGTGGAGTAAACTTTAGAGTGTAATTCAACTAAATCGTCGGTGTTTTTATTAATATTTAGTCTGATTTTTGGGTATGGTAAACACTGAGGACCACCTACAGGTTTGTAGCAAACAACATCCATGTAATTCCACATATAATTTTCAACGGGCACATGTGCATTGATTGTTTGATATCCACCCGGACAGTTTGCAGCACCATTTACGTTGTGTGCAAAAGCTGCACTCAAACCATTGTAGGTAAAGTTCATATACTCTTCGTAAGCGCCACCGTCAAAATACCTAGTGGATCTAAACCAACCATCTTCTGATACTTTTTGCATTTGATTTGTACTAGCCGTGCTCAGTTCTGTTGATGAGTTTGTTTGATTTTCTTGCAAATCAATACTGTCGGCACAAGAGCTAATTGCCATTCCTAAAATAGCAATGTAAAATAGGTTTTTTTTCATGATTTTTTTTAATAAAAGATTTAATTATTTAATTTGACTATTAAATACAAATTAGTTTTAGAAAGTAGATTACGGTAACAACTTTATGCATTTTTATCCTAAATGCTTTCGCAAATTTACACTTAATGTATTGATAAAGGGGTGTTAAATTACATCAATATGTATGTTTAATCATAATAGGTAGGTGAAAAGTACTTATATGAATCAATTTCAATCCTCGTTAACTATATGTGAGCTGAGTGTCGTTGTTGGGGATAAACGATTAATTACAACGATCTTTATTTGGATTATGTAGTGGATTGAAAATCCTATCTGATTTTCAGCCTATCTTTTTGTATGTGTTTTGTAGGATTATCTGAGAAGTTAGAAGGGGAATAATCAAATTATATTAATCGCAAACAATAATTGTCAATAAACGCAAAAGTAATATCTTTGCATCCAGTATTAAATTAAATCGTATGACAATGATAAGTCGCAAACTGTTTATCGTAGCATTGCTTGTGTATACCGCTCAACTTGTTGGGCAAATGAAACTCGAAAACCGGATAGAATTCGAATTAAAAGATGAATATGAAAATGAAAAAATTTATACATCATCGGATAAATGTTTTGTTTTGGAAGCCCGATCGCACAAAAAAAGTAACAATCAATACGAACTAAAATACGATTTATACAATAGCGATTTAAAACTAACAAAAACAGCCTCGTTTTTTGCTCCAGGCTCTATGTACGAAGCACAATCGTACAGCAATGATAGCTGTGTATATAAACTTTATCGTAATTCGAAACGCGAATTTCTGCTATCAAAAGTAAGTATCAAAAATCTTCAAATATCGACAATTGAAGGCAAACTACCAGCAGGAATAACACTTATCGATATGCGAGTGGTTGGTACAAAAGCTTGGTTTCAATCCCGTATAAAACGTAAATCGTGCCTTTTGCAAATTGATTTAACCAACAAAGAGAGTAAAATTAGCGAGTTTATTCAGGATAAATGGGATAAAAAAACGAGCATCATCAACTACCAAATTGACCCAATTTCAGGTGAATTACTGATGTTTGTAAATAAATACATCAAAAAAGGCAGTTGTGAACTCAGTCAAGTACGCGTAAACGCGACCTGCGAGCTGTGTGACAACATCCAACTAACAGGCACTGACGATAAAGTGATTTCATCCGTTTCGGGCTGCCGTATGTCTGATAGCAGCATGGTGTATACAGGAACGTATTCGAATAAACTCAGCTCCGTATCACAGGGAATGTTTTTCGCCTCATTATCAAAGAATAAACTGAACTACATCAACTATTTTAATTTTGTGGATATGGAAAATTTCTTGAAATACATGTCCAAACGACAACAAGCTAGAGTAGAAAAGCACAAGAAAAAAGCAGCCAACAAGGGAGATGAATACAGCATTTCGTACAACATAGCACCACATGATATAATACCTGTAAAAGATGGGTATATACTCATAGGTGAAGCATATTATGCAACATACTCTACCATGATGCATACAAGAACTACCATGGTAAATGGCATGGCTAGCACTAGCACCTACACTACCACCGTTTTTAGTGGTTACCAATACACACATGCCTTTATCGCCAAATTTTCAACTAAGGGCGAGTTGCTTTGGGATCAGTGCTTTGAAATGAGTCCAGCCTACAAACCCATGGAGGTAAAGAAATTTATCCGCATTTCCGAAAAAACTGAAAACGACATTGCCATTGTATTTGTATCGCGTAACTATGTGGTGTCAAAACTTGTCGATTTTGAAGGTAATTTAGTTTCGGATAAAAAAGTAGAACTTATAAGTACCGACAAAGAGACCGAAAAAACAAGTTGGACAACCTCTGAAGCCAATTATTGGTACGGCAGTAACTTCTTAATCTACGGTTCGCAACGTGTAAAAAACAGTGAAGAAAAAAGCCGCCGTAAAGTGTTTTTTGTAAATAAAATTAGTTTTTGAGACCCTCCGCTCCCCGGCCTTGCTCCACACAGTCCGTAGCTAAAGAAGGTACGGGCAGCTGTCCTGTTGTACGGCGAGAAGGGCACGCCCTGATTATCCCGTCAGTAGAAAAAGAAAGAAAGCACCGAAAGTAACTTTTTTTTTATCAGCGTTGTAGTGCAACTTTCTCCCAGTCGATCAAGGGCGACAACCATTTCACTTCTCCGTGAGTAGAACAGGCCGGGATAGAGGAATAGCACTTTCTTTTCTGAAAGTATTTTAGTTCAAGAAAAATCTGCCAATCGTAGGGATGAGTTCCGGTTGTCCATTTACGCCATACCTTTTCGTCCTTTTTCAGTGTTTTTACCCTGGCTGCCAATGTCATTGTCGTTGAACTTGTCTCTTTCCAGTGCGAGTTTTCAGTAAAATACAACACGCTGTTTTCCTTTATATAATACTTGTCAGGATGATCATAAAGCGTAAAATAACCGTTTGTGTCAATTGCAAAACCTTCAGTAAGAATTTTTGCCGCATCGGGGGTATGCAGGTAATCATTCTCCAAGAAATAAACCACTTCATCGTCCGGTAATCCCAATGCAAAATCATAGGCCAGATTAAATGTACCCGCTCCGTGCCCAACACTTACACTTCTGATTTTATCAACGGGGATATATTTCTGAATCATCGTCAGGGTTTGATCGCAGCAATTGTCGGCAATTACCAGCCAGTTGTACTCAGCAGTAGGAAAGGCCGACACTGCATTAGCCAGACAGTTTTCGTTGTTTATATAATCCGGCTTAAGTTTTTTATAGCCCGCATCACTTATTCTGTAAATAATGGTAATACCTTCGTTACAGGCCTTCCCGTATTCAATACGGGATGCGTTTCTTTTATACAGAAATTTCTTTTTATAGCGGGCTATTTGTTTTATTATAAGTTTTTTCATTGTTGCAATCCGGTCACAAAGACCATAAAACTGATTTAATTAATTATTGAGCATCGCCCACCGGACTATGGAGTTGTAAATGTTGTAGTACTTCGTGAAGCGAAAACTGGTACGACAATCCTTCACCACCAAATGTATGATTCGCCTTACTGATGAATGAAAAGAAGCTAAAAAAAACGCTTATGCGCATTCTTTTTTTTGTTGAGAATGCTGCCTGAAACGCATACACGAACATTTTGAGGGCAACCTTAGCTATCATGCGCCGGCGCATCTTTGGGTCCGACTGAAGGTAGACCATTTTAAGATAATTCAGATAAGAAGCTCTATCAATATTGTGTTTGCTATGTATGGAAGCTATTGTAGCCGAATGCTGATGATAGCATTCCGTTGATTTACAGTAAAGACTCTTCCAGCCCATTCGCCACGCACGCAACGACAGATCAACATCCTCCATATAAAACGGGAAAAGCAGTGGTGAATATCCGCTCAGCAGTAACAGTTTCTTTCGGTCGTAGAGTGCATTTCCACCGCAGGCAAACAAGGAATGAGCCACATCACCTTCCCAGTTTTCGTCAGGGATATTGTGAATTTTAAACCCAAGTAAGTCCCTTTTCAGTCGTTTACAGCTTTCCAGCACCTGGTTTCCATCGCCCGACATAATACGGCTCATCACCGCAAACACATCTTCGCGCTCCATCAGATGCAACTGTTGCGAAAGAAAGTCGCCCCGCAACTCCATATCGTTGTTCAGACAAAGAACCACATCGTGTTGGGCCATCTCGAATCCCCTGTTGCAGGTACAACCGAAACCAAGATTCTTTTCGTTGATTAGCAGATTTACCTGCGGATAATCACGTTTGATAAACTCAACCGACTCATCCGTCGAGCAATCGTCAACAATAATCACCTCACCTTCGACGCCAGCTTGCACAATGGCCCGAAAAACAGAAGGCAAATATGCTCTAAGCAAACCTACCCCATTATAATTAGGGATAACTACCGAAATATTTTTCATTAATAACCACTTAAATTTTCAAAGTGGTACTATATCGAAAATACCACACAATGCCTATTGGAAAAAATCTATTAGAACAAATTTACATACTTATTTCAAAACTAACAGCCACTGACATAAAATTTATTGATTTTTAAAATAAATCTTTATAGTACATGACAATAATTACATAGCGATATAATTATATGAATATCAATAAAATAAGTGTTGATTTGTTTGGGAGAGACCTTGATGTTCTGTGTATTTGTAGTTGACTACCAATCGGTTATAATGAAAATAATGAAATCCAAGGTCTCGTACAAAAGTAGTGATTTAACTTCAGTTTTGGTTGTACATTTCGGCAAAAGTTTAAACTTATCCCGAATTAAGTTCATAAGCTTGTTTATTTACGCATTATGTAAGGTGCAAGTCGTTTATTTTGAAAAGCTTGCCAGAGGCTTTGAAAATAGCCTCCGTCCTTGCGGATATGAGAGCTGCCGGTCGTTGTTGCGAACCAACGGTCATTGAATCCAAGCTCTTCGTAGTGTAGCAATAAGCTAAGATGTGTTGATGGGATGATGTGGTGATGTGGTGACCTCACCCCCAACCCCTCTCCTTGAGGAGAGGGGAGTGAGCATTTACTTGGGTGTGGTGGTTGGTGATGGGACGATAGGATAATGTGTGTTTTTTTGTAAATTTGTACACTTCATTTAAAAATCATTCTAATATTTGTCAATATGCGCATGGGGCTATTTTTGGGGGTTGGGTTGTGGGTGTCGATGCTGTGCGGTGCGCAGGAGCGGTATCGGGTGGTGACCGACACTACGGATAGTAACTCGATGGTGCGACGGGTGCAGTCGATGGAGGTGCTGGAGGTGCGTGCCCGCTTGCGTACGGCGAATGTGAAAAGCGGTTCGACGGGATTGGTGGTGGATGTGAAGGAACTGAAGAAATTGCCAAACCTGGTGGGCGATGCTGATCCGTATAAGGCTTTGCAGTATATGGGCGGCGTGTCGCAAGCGGGTGAGGCGAGTGCAGCAATGATGGTGCGTGGTGGTAACAACGACCAGAATTTGGTGTTGCTCAATGGTTGTAAACTGCAAAACCCAACGCATGTTTTAGGACTGTTTTCGGTGTTTAATCCCGACTTGATAGATCAGATGCGTTATGCAAAGGCGGGTATACCGGCCGAGTATGGCGGGCGACTGTCGTCGGTGGTGGATATACGTACGGGTACCGATGTGCCTGAGCGCATCGGGGTGGATGGTAATTTGGGTTTAATTTCGTCGCGTGTGGCGCTAAAAGTACCGCTTTCGGAGCGCTTTGGGTTGTATGCTGCTCAGCGGGGTAGTTATATTGGTGCTTTGGTGGTGCCTATGCTGGTAAAGGTAGGCATTAGTGAGCGATTGGCGCAGAACGATTTTGAGTTTAGAGATACGAATGTGGGTTTTAACTATCGGATAAGCAGTGCTACACGACTTACGGGGCATTACTACGCAGGTCGCGACCGCATAAGCATTGCCGAAAATGAAAAGTTTTTGCTCGACAAGAATAAAAGTAGTTGGGGCAATCGGGTGCTGGGGCTGCAACTGAATCATCTTTTTTCGGATAAATGGAGCATGTTGCATGCGGTGAGTGCTACTGAGTTTTACCTGCAAGCGCAAGTACAATGGCTGGCGTCGACCTATGGCTTGCAGTCGAAAAACAGGGAGTTGGGCTACAAAACGGAAGTGATGTATGCAGGTGCTCAGCATCGCATCAAAACGGGTGCTGAACTCTCGCTCAACGAAACACAGCCGGCACAAGCATCGGTGGTGGGCAATGGAGCAATGACTACAAAGCTCGACCTACGCAATGCAGATATGGCTTTTTTTGTGCGCGACGAATGGGAACGAGATCAATGGCTGATACATGTAGGCTTACGAGCATCGATGCACAGCGCCTTGAAACCTGAAGCATTGAAACCAAGTGTACAGGGAGGACTAGAGCCTCGTGTGTTTGCACGCTACATGGTCGACAAGCAATCGTCGATCAAACTGTCGGCTACACGGCATTTGCAATATTACAGTCGGTTGCCACTACTTAACTTTGGTTTGCCGCTCGAAGTGTTTACTCCCGCTTCGGCCGTGGGTAAACCGAGTGCTGCCTGGCATTATGCAGGTGGTTATTTTCGGAATTTTGGGAACAATAGTTGGGAAGCAAGCGCCGAACTGTATTACAAATCGTTTTCAAACTTGTTGGAGTTTGGGGGCAATTTGGCCGATTTATTTCAAACACAAGGCCCATTCGACAAAGTATACACAGGCAAAGGCTGGGCATATGGCACAGAGCTAATGCTTAAAAAAAGTGCTGGTCGCGTTACAGGCTGGGTGAATTATACCTTGGGATGGAACTACCGACAGTTTGATCAACTCAACGATGGGAAACCTTACTTGGCTAGCAACGACCGCAGGCACGACTTATCCATTGTAGGTATGTACGCGCTCAACAAACGCTTGAACCTCAGTGCTACCTACGTATATGCCACAGGCAGTCGACTCAATTTACCCCGTAGCTGGTATGTGATGGATGGAAAAGTAGTGCTCGAGTACAGTGGTTACAATGCTTTTCGCATGCCCGATTATCACCGATTGGATGTAGCGATGAATTACCAACTCAAACCGATAGGCAAAATACAATCGGAACTCAACTTTTCGGTGTACAATGTGTATAATCGCGCAAATCCATTTCAAGTGTATTTCAGCACTTCCAGCAAACAAAATAGTTACGATTACCGCATTAAAATGTCGTATCTTTTACCCATCTTACCTGCATTATCATGGACATTTCACTACTAATAAAATACGGAAAAACAAGCCTTCAGTTTGCACTGATCATGCTTGTGCTGCTGGCTTGCAATCCCGATTTAGACTATCGGGTAACTGGCTATACACAAAAAATAATGGTCGAAGGTTCTATCGAAGCGGGTAAATACCCCAATGTATATCTGACGCTCAACGTACCACTTTGGAAAACACTCGACTCGGCAACGGTGCTCGATCATGTGATTCGATATGCCAAGGTGAGCATCACCGATGGCGAGAAAACAGAGATTTTGACATCGAAATGGGATAAAACACATTTTCCTCCCTATGTGTATCAAGGCACCGAACTAAGTGGCGAAGCGGGTAAAAACTACCAACTGAAGGTGGAGTATAGTGGCTATACGCTAACTGCCAACACCCACCTGCCCGCCCCCACTCCTATCGACTCCTTACAGTTTAAGCCCAGTGGCAAATCAGATTCGCTGGTTGCAATCGTGGTTTGGGTGAACCTGGCTGCCACTAATCAAACAGGAATACGCCTTTTTAGCAAAAAGCCTCGCGACAATCGCTTTATCGAAACACCGGTGGTATACAACAATCAACTAAATTTGAATGGAAAACAGGAGCTAACGCTTAGTCCCAAGCCCTTGCGCTCCGATTCGTCGTACGCCGATGGGCCGTACTTTCGGCTTGGCGAAACGGTGGATATCCTTATTTCGACCATCGACCCTGCGGCTACTCGCTTTTTCGATGGGCTGAGCAGTTTCTCTACGCTGACCGACAATATTGGAACAACAGAAATTAAACCATTGCCTTCGAATATCTCCGAACCTGGCTTTGGCATTTGGTACGGTAGTGGTAGTAAGTATTATCGGATTAAGGTGGGGAGGGAGTGATGTGATGATGTGGTGATGTGATGATGTGGTGATGTGATGATGTGGTGATGAAGAAATGAAAGAAATGGTAAATGGTAAATGAATAAATGGTAAATGGATTGATGAGTGATGGAAATGAAAATGGGTTGATTTTAATGGTTATGCCACTAAAATCAACCCATTTTTTTGAGTTTTATACGCTGAATTAATTCAATTTCGAATAGGTTTCATTCGCCATTTGATCCAAATTATCTATTAACTGTTCAAATCCTTCGGCAAAATACTCATCTACTGCTACTTTTGAACCATCGGCTAGTACCAAGCGTGGTCGTGGCAAGTACTTGGTTTCAGTTACCACTTCGAATTCATAAGTTTCCCAATTGAATATTTCGTAGGTATATTCTATCTTAGCTAAATACATCTCCACATCGGCAAACTTGGTGTTGTCGCTTACAAAATAGGCTTTGCAGCTAAGGTATTTATTGAAAATTTCAACCACATTTTCATGATACTCCGGATTGAGTTCACCCATATCATCATACGAATTCTTTTCATTTGTATTCAATTCCGAGATAAAACCTTTCAAGTCGTTTGTACCCCCAAGTATAGCCACATCCATCATTTGCATGTTTACAACAGCAGCTTTAAAAGTGGTTTCGAGAGTTCCAGTGTTTAGTTGCTCAGGGTCGAAATTACCATCCACTTTCGTTTCAATTTTCACAAGCACTTCCGTCCCTTTTTTAAGTTCTACAAGTTCTGTTACTGTCGATTTGTTTTGTGTTAGGTGTATGTTCCATTTGTACGTATCCATAGTCATGGTATACTGTACATCTTTGGGTAAGTTATTGGCATCGTATTTTCCACTGAAGTTGGCAGTCATCACCTCTTTGTTATCAACCGTCATCACCAACGAAATGGCCGATGGATACATTTCACCATCCGAACCAGGCAGTTCTACGGTTGAAGGAGTATAGTTGATTGTGATTTTTGCATTGTTGGTTGTGGAAGCATCGCTTGCCGGAAAATTCAGAATCATTTTATTCGATAAGTCTGATGTCTTTTCCATTTCTTTTGTTTCAAAATTATAATCGTATACACCCCACACGTCGCTACCTACGTATTTGGTACGCATTTGCTGATCGAAATTACGTACCGCATTAGCACGTTTGTTACGAATATCCAAAACGAATTTCTGCATGGGTGCAGCATACTCTTCCGAGCCATTAACTTCCACCATATTCATCAATGTAGCCATTGCTTTCGTTTCCTGCATGGCTTCCATAGCAGTGATTAGTTTCAGACCATTTTGCTCAATGCGGGCTTTTTGCTGTTCCACAGTTAGGGTCGAAAGCTTTAATTCTTTGTCTAAGCTTAATTCATTTACTTCATCAGACTTACAAGCATTCATTGTTAAGAGAATAGAGGCTCCAAACAATACAAATAAGAGATTTTTTTTCATTTTGTTTTTTTTAAAATTAAATAGTTAATTAGTTCCAAAAATACCATTGTTTTTTGTGTGCTATAATTTTCATACAAAGAACGGAAAATTTATTTAAATACAAAACAATATAACACAAATGTAAATATGTATTAATTTCAAATTGTGTGTTTTGTGTCCACTTTACTTTCATTTTAATGAAATCTTATTAAAATATCTATCCTTTTTTTTACCTTTGCACTAAAATAACCAATTGTGAAACAAATTACTACTTAATATTTGTAATTGGTTATTTCAAAGTTAAAAACAAAAAAATACTATGTACAGTTTCTTAATTTCAATTGTGGCCCTTGTAGTCGGCTATTTTATTTACGGTAAAATTACCGAGCGAGTTTTTGGTATCGATAACAATCGAAAAACACCGGCTATTGCCAACCCCGATGGGGTGGATTATGTGGCGATGCCTTGGTGGCGTGTTTTTCTCATTCAGTTTTTAAACATTGCAGGCCTTGGACCCATTTTCGGTGCTATTATGGGTGTTATGTTTGGCTCAGCTTCGTTTTTGTGGATTGTGTTTGGAACCATATTTGCGGGTGGTGTACACGATTATTTATCGGGTATGATGTCGGTACGCGCTAATGGCGCTAGTCAGTCTGAACTAGTAGGAATGCACCTTGGAGGTGGTGTAAAGCAGTTTATGCGCGGTTTTTCGTTGGTACTAATGATATTAGTAGGGGCTGTTTTTGTTTCGGGCCCTGCGGGTCTATTGGCTAAAATGACACCCGATACCATTAATGTAACCTGGTGGGCTGTGATTGTTTTTGCTTATTATGTATTGGCTACCTTACTTCCTATCGACAAAATTATTGGTAAAATTTACCCCGTATTTGGTTTTGCCTTGTTGTTTATGGCGGTAGGAATTATGGCTGCCATGATTATAAATAAAGCTCCAATCCCTGAATTTACCGATGGTTTTGCGAACTTACACCCCAAACAGCTGCCTATTTTCCCCATTATGTTTGTATCGATAGCTTGTGGAGCTATTTCTGGCTTTCATGCTACTCAGTCGCCCTTGATGGCACGCTGTATTGAGAACGAGCAATTAGGTCGTCGCGTATTTTATGGTAGTATGGTCGCCGAAGGTATTGTAGCCTTGATTTGGGCAGCGGCAGCATCGAGTTTTTATGGCTCTATTCAAGGATTGCAAGAACATGTGGCTAGTTTAGGAAACATCAATGCTCCAGCTCAAATTGTGGATCAGATTTCGAAATCGTGGCTAGGCCCTGTAGGTGGCATATTGGCGTTGTTAGGCGTTATTGCAGCCCCACTTACCTCGGGCGATACCGCGTTGCGTTCGGCACGTTTAATTGCAGCCGACTTCTTAAAGTTTGATCAAAAACCGATGTCGAAGCGACTAATAATCTCCATACCATTATTTGTGCTCACCTTTCTTATTCTACAAATGGATTTCAATATTTTGTGGCGCTATTTTGCATGGTGTAATCAAACTCTAGCTGTTTTTACTCTGTGGGCTATTACAATTTATTTAACCAAGGAAAAACGTTTTTATGGCATCGCACTTTTGCCAGCTATGTTTATGACAGCTGTTTCGGTAAGTTACATTTTAATGGCGCCCGAAGGTTTCCACTTGTCGCAAACCATTTCTATAGTAAGTGGAATTGTGGTTTCACTTGCTAGTTTTGGTTTATTTGCCGTTAAAACACTGAAAAAATAATTAGACGAACCCTTCAAGAAAGTAAAGGAATGCAAGTTACATCGCATTCCATCTACTCATACGCCAGTTGTGCTGTTGGTCTTTCTTCAAGAAAGTCCACGCCACAATGCGGCTCGATTTAGTACCTTGACTCATTTCAATGGTCTTCACTTCTACTGCATTTACATGTTGAAGCGCTTCGTACACGCTTGGAAGTAATGATTTTTTGGAGATCTGAGTGGTGAACCAGAAACAGTTGGATGCAAATTGTTTGCTTTGACGTATCATGTTACGTACAAAACGTTCTTCGCCACCCTCGCACCAAAGTTCGTTGTTTTGGCCACCAAAATTCGGAACAGGCGTACTGATTTTTTTATGATTTAGGCTGCTCATTTTTCGCAAAGTAGCTTTTTGTGCTTCCTCCATCGATGCATGAAACGGTGGGTTGCAAATAGTTACATCAATGGGTTCGTTACGTAACATGATGCCATGAAAAATGTCGTTTGGGTTTTCTTGGTATCTAAGATCTACGCTTTTAGTAAGTTGGGTGTTGTTGTGCGCTATTTTACGTGCCGACTCCAAGGCTTCTTTGCTAATATCCGAACCAATAAACGACCATCCGTATTCTTTGTGGCCAATTATTGGAAACACGCAACTAGCACCAATGCCAATATCCATACACTTTACATTGCTGCCAAGTGGAATTTTGCCCCCATTCGAATTGCCCATCAAATCGGCAATGTGATGTATATAATCAGCTCTGCCAGGTATAGGCGGACAAAGAAAACCGTTCGGTATATTCCAATAACTGATGCCATAATACTGCTTTAGCAGTGCCTGATTCAACCATTTTACGGCTTTGGGGTTTGCAAAATCAACCGACTCATCACCATACTCATTCAGTTTAACATATTTACCAAGCTCAGGGCACGTTAAAATTAACTGTTTAAAATCATAGCGTTCCCGGTGTTTATTGCGCGGATGTAAGATTGTTTTTTCTGCGGGATGAACCTTTTTAGTTTCAGTCATTGCTATTGATGTATGATGTGTTTTGAGTAAGTTTGCAAAGGTAGTTATATTTATGCTCAATAAAACAAAGGATTATATAAAAAATGAGTTGCCTGATTTAGATCTCAAACAACTCATTAATTATTACTGCATGTTAATGTCTTTCTCTACATTTCCCATTGCTCCAATGAGTCAACAAGTTCGTCGAAGGTTTTAATTTTCGATTTGGCTTGTACGTCGGCTATTTGTTGTTCGGTTTCGGCGTCGTAAGTGTCGGCTTCTACATCGCGTATAACGCCTAGTGCCACTGGGAATTCAGGCCCTTCCATTAGTGCTAATTTCATTTGCAAAGTGGTGTCTTCGCATTTGGCATCGTGTACCAATAAATCGGCCTCAGTAATGCCATTTTCACCTAGTGTTACCACCTTCAGTTTAAAACCATCGGCAACTAATCCTTTGTCGCTGTTTTTGCCAAAAATCATCGGTTTGCCATGCTCTAGTATGATCACACGGTCGTAGCGTGTTTCTTTTTCCGATAGCCAGCTGTGAGCGCCATCGTTGAAAATTACGCAGTTTACCAAACATTCCACAATCGATGTTCCTTTGTGTCCGGCGGCTGCTATCATCGTTGCATGCGACGATTTAAGGTCTACATCCAACACACGGCCAAAAAAGGTGCCACGCGCCCCAAAAGTGAGTTCTGCAGGGCGGAAAGGACGCTCAACCGTACCGAATGGCGACGATTTTGTGATGAATCCTTTTTTTGTAGTTGGCGAGAATTGCCCTTTGGTTAATCCGTAAATTTGGTTGTTGAATAGCAATACATTAATATCCACATTACGTCGTACGCTGTGAATAAAGTGATTACCTCCAATAGCCAAACAGTCGCCATCGCCTGTAATTTGCCAAACGGTGAGGTCAGGATTTGCTACTTTTACACCAGTAGCAACAGCCGCTCCGCGTCCGTGAATGGTATGAAAACCATAACCCGATGTGTAGTAAGGTAAGCGCGACGAGCAGCCGATACCCGATATCGTAGCCACATTGTGTGGTGCCACGCCCAGTTCGGCCATCACTTTTTGCAAGGTATTAAGTACGGCATAATCGCCACAGCCCGGACACCAGCGAACGTATTGATCGCTTTTAAAATCTTTGGCAGTATATTGTTGTTTTATTGTTGTTTCCATTAGATGATTTACTGTTTTTTCATTTACTATTTACTATTAACTGCAAACTAAATATTTACTGTTTTCAAAATAGCCTCTTCGAGTTCGGTAACATTGAAAGGCATGCCTTGTACTTTGTTGAACTGAAGGTATTCGCCTGGAACTTTCGAGCGCAAATAGGTTGCAAACTGACCGCTATTTAATTCACATACCAATACTTTTTTGTACGAACGAATTACTTCTTCCGTATTTTTAGGTAGTGGATGTATGTAATTGAAATGAGCAAGAGCTACTTTCTGACCAGCTTCGTTTAAGTTCTTAACCGCTGTCATTGTGTGTCCGTGGGTTGAACCCCAGCTAATAACTAAGGTGTCAGCATCTGTATTTCCTTCTACTTTTATTTCAGGAATAATGTTGCTGATATAATTAATTTTAGCTTGGCGCGTATCCACCATTTTTTGGTGATTGATTGGGTCGGTAGAAATTGCTCCAGTCGTATAGTCTTTCTCCAAACCACCATTACGTTGATTAAAGCCTTCCATACCAGGAACGGACCAGTAACGAGCCAATGTTTCAGGATCTCTTGCTGTTACCTTCACACCTTCCATACCAGGTTTAACAAAATTCGGAGTAATAGTTGGCAGGTCGGCAAGTTTTGGTAATTTCCAAAGTGATGAACCATTTGCAATAAAGGTATCGGTTAAAAGAATAACCGGTGTCATATGTTCAAGGGCAATTTTAGCCGACATGTAGGAATAGTGGAAACAATCGTCGGGTGTGTTAGCAGCAATCACTACAGCTGGTGATTCGCCATTACGTCCGTACAGTGCTTGCAATAAGTCCGTTTGTTCGGTCTTGGTGGGTAAGCCTGTTGATGGTCCACCTCGCATCACATCCACAATTACAAGTGGTAATTCGGCCATCACAGCCAAGCCTATTGCTTCCGATTTTAGTGCTAAACCAGGGCCCGATGTTGTAGTCGCAGCTAGCGATCCAGCAAACGAAGCACCCAAGGCAGTAGTGATACCTGCAATCTCGTCTTCAGCTTGAACCACTTTTACGCCCATATCTTTACGGTTAGCAAGTTCTTGCATAATATCGGTGGCTGGTGTAATTGGATAGCTACCCAAAAACAATTGCAAACCTGCTTTTTGAGCAGCAGCTATTAATCCCCAAGCAGTAGCTTTGTTACCGTTGATGCTTGTATATTTACCTTTTTTTACATCGCCCGATTTGTCGACAATAAAGGTTGAAACTGCTAAATGAAGGTTGTGACCATAGTTAAAACCATCGGTAAGAACTTTAATATTAGCTTCAAGAATGGATTGTTTTTTGCTGAATTTATTTTGTAAGAAATGAATTGCTTGTTCGATAGGACGATTAAATAACCAACAAACAACACCCAATGCAAACATGTTTTTGCTTCGTAAAATGGATTTATTATCCAAGCCAGAGCCTTCGAGACTAGCCACCGTTAACGAAGTTAGCGCAGCGGGTATAATCTGAATGGTTTCCGAAAGGTTAAGCTCTGTAAATGGGTTATCTGTCGTAAAACCCGCTTTATCTAAATCGGCTTTTTGAAATGAGTCTGTATCAATAATTAACACGCCATTTTTTTTGATCCCGTTCGCATTTACTTTCAAAGCTGCTGGGTTCATTGCTATCATCACGTCGGCATCATCGCCAGGCGTATAAATTTTTGATGAGCCAAGGTTAACTTGAAAGCCCGAAACACCACCTAAAGTTCCTTGTGGGGCACGTATTTCGGAAGGGAAATCAGGGAAAGTCAAAATCTCGTTTCCTAAAATAGCCGACAGGTTCGAAAATAAAGTACCTGTAAGCTGCATACCATCGCCAGAATCGCCTGTGAATCGAATCACTACGTTACTAGCTTCAGTTTTAGTTGTATTAGCCATTATTGTGTGTGTATTTAACGTTAATCGTTTTGTGTGTTTTGTTTACAAGTGAGTAAACAAAACACGAAATGCAAAATGTCAAACAAATTAAAAGTCAGCATTGTTCGGCGTGCGTGGAAAAGGAATAACATCGCGAATGTTAGCCATACCCGTAACGAACAACAGTAAGCGTTCAAAACCTAAGCCGAAACCTGCGTGTGGTGCTGTACCAAACTTACGAGTTTCGAGGTACCACCAAATATCTTTTTCGGGAACATCCATTTCCAATGCACGTGCGCGTAGTTTTTCGTAGTTTTCTTCACGTTGCGAACCTCCAATAATTTCTCCAATTTTTGGGAAAAGCACATCCATGGCGCGTACCGTTTTTCCATCGTCGTTTTGTTTCATGTAAAACGATTTTATTTCTTTTGGATAATCGGTTAAAATAACTGGTTTTTTGAAATGTTGCTCCACCAAATAACGCTCGTGCTCCGATTGTAAGTCGGTACCCCAATCCACAGGGAATTCAAACTTATAGCCATTGGCAACTGCAGCTTTCAATATTTCTACACCTTCGGTATAAGTAAGGCGTTTAAAGTCATTATCAACAACAAAGTTTAAGCGTTCGTAAAGCTCTTTGTCGTACATTTCGCTCAAAAAGTTGAGATCGTCTTTACAGTTATCGAGTGCCCAACGGATGCAATACTGAATGAAATCTTGTGCTAGCTGCATGTTTTCAGCTATTTCGTTGAAGGCAACCTCAGGTTCAATCATCCAAAACTCAGCTAAGTGACGAGGCGTGTTCGAGTTTTCGGCACGGAAAGTTGGGCCAAAAGTATAGATTGCACCCAAAGCCATAGCGGCTAATTCGCCCTCAAGTTGTCCCGATACGGTTAAGCTTGTTTGTTTTCCAAAAAAGTCGTTGCTGTAATCTATAGAGCCATTTTCATCTTTTTTCAAATCGTACATGTTCAAGGTCGTAACCTGAAACATTTGTCCAGCACCTTCGCAGTCGGATCCGGTGATAATAGGGGTATGTACGTAAAAGAAGCCTTTGTCGTGGAAAAAACGATGTACAGCCTGAGCCATGTGATGACGGATACGAAGGATGGCGCCAAAAGTGTTGGTACGTGGACGTAGATGAGCTATTTCGCGTAAAAACTCCAAGGTGTGTCCTTTCTTTTGCAAAGGGTATGTTTCGGGGTCAGCAGCACCATAAATTTCTATTTCTTCAGCCTGTACTTCTACCGACTGTCCTTTGCCAAGCGACTCTACCAAAATACCTGTGATGCTAATACAAGCACCGGTAGTGATAGGTTTTAAATATTCTTCGCCAAACTTCTCATTATCGGCAACTACCTGAATATTATGAATGGTCGATCCATCATTCAATGCAATAAAACTTACATTTTTGTTTCCTCTGCGAGTGCGTACCCAGCCTTTAATGTTAATGCTTATGCCATATTCTGTGCTTTTTAGTGCATCGGCAATAATAGTTCTCTTCATGTTCTCTATGTGTGCGAAGTAATTAATATTCAATTTTTTTTGTACAGTTTGCAAATTTACAAAAATTCGTTGATACTCACTTTATAAAACGGATAAAAAAAAGCACTTGTTCCTTTTAAAGGAGCAAGTGCCTATCATTTTTATTTAAAAATCCTTATTTCTTTTTCTTTTTGAAATTTTGAACATCCCCAATCATACTCATCGCACAACGGAATCCAATATCATTTGCCGAGCGACGTTGATCTAAGAAACGACGTGTCGAAGGGTTTAACCAATAAACACGGTCTTTCCAAGAGCCCCCTTTGTAAATACGTGAATACTCCGTAATTTCAGGACGTAGAACATCGCTAATATCCAATGTGTCCGATACAATGTTTGATTGTGGATCTGGATCTTTAAAGTTACGTAGGTCTTCAATAACCTCTACGGCAACTCTACCCAACGAATCAATCCCAAATATATCGCGTCCAATTTCATCTTTGCTATCGACTCTGTTTTTTACATAAACGTTACCTCTAAACGAGTTGTATTCAGCTACATCGTCGAAACTTGAAGGGCGATATACGTCGAGTACCCATTCGTTTACGTTACCAGCCATGTTGTATAGTCCAAAATCATTTGGCGAATAAGCATTTACAGGAGCAGTAATTGTAGCGCGGTCATTTGCTCTACCCGAAGTACCCATATCACCTCGTCCACGAACGTAGTTGGCTTGAATTTTACCTCTGTTTTTACGTGATGTATTACGTGTATGTTGACCAGCCCAAGGATATACTTTACCTTCGAAAGTCATGTCGTTTTTATCTTGCGTAATGGCATAAGCAGCATATTCCCATTCAGCCTCTGTTGGTAGTCGGTAGTCCGAAAACATAATACCATCGGCCATATCAACTTTTCCTGTTCTTTTTGCACCCACTTTTCCAGCTTTTGGGTTGTATGAATTTTGGTGCAAGTATTTTTGTGTATTGAAAATAAAACTACTACGTACCGAATCGTACGACAAAGTTTCCAATTGTTTAAAATCTGGAGCTTCAATAATTCCAGCTTTAATCAACGCTAATTCATTTACGCGGTCGGTACGCCATGCACTATAATCAACAGCTTGTTCCCAGGTAACCCCAACAATTGGATAATCGTTGAAAGATGGGTGTGTAAAGTAATTTTGTAAGTAAGGCTCATTGTAGGCTAGTTGTTCGCGCCACGTGTTTACATCGGGTTGTGCACGTTTTACTAATTCAGGTTTTGTTTTGCCAAAAACCATTTTCATCCAGTGCGAATATTCACGCCAATCTACGTTACGTATTTCATATTGATCCATGTAAAAAGAACTCACAGTAATTCTTCGTTGACGGTTATCGCGCACTTGTGTTACAAATTCAGCTCGCTCGCCAATTGTAAACGATCCGCCTTCTATGGCAATCATTCCTGGAGGGTTTTGGCTTTTTAGGCCTGTTTTAACAACAAAATCGGTACCCTTAGGGTCGTTGTAATTCCATCCTGTTACCCCAGAAGTGTTTTTGCTTTTTTTTCCAAATGCAAAAGCTGCGACAATCACCAGTGTAAAAACAGCAATTTTTGTTAATGCTTTAATATTCATATTGCCTTATATTTCAATCGTTTATTTCAATTACGTCTATAAAAATGCGAATCAATTTTAAGTGTATTATATCTGTTACACTATAATTAGCGCAAAAATAACAAATATTTCTCACAAATACTTATCGTAGTGCTAATTTTGTTGTTTAAAAAAATGTTTTTATTATTCTGTCAAGCCCATTTGTATTCTTTTTTAAATTGAAAGTGTCTCTTATGCTTCCGTTTGTAATTGTATTTAGTCGTTAATGTGCAGCTTATTAGATGTATAAGTATGTAATTTTGCATTTAAAGCAAGTTCATTTGTTTAGATGCTTTATTTTAATAACGTTCTATCAGTATTTTTCTTATTTTTGCAAATAAAATATTTCCATTTTGTCATGACATTAAATTACAATAACAATTTACTCTCGTTCGATAGGCCATTGATAATGGCCGTTTTGAATGCTACACCCGATTCATTTTATGGCGAAAGTAGAATTGTTGATGAGCGAACTATGCTTTTGCGTATCGAGAAAATGTTACATGACGGGATGGATGTGTTGGATATCGGTGCGTATTCAAGTAGGCCGTCGGCCGACAATATCTCGGAGCAGGAGGAATTAAAACGACTTTCGATTGTTTTGGAGCCTATTGTTACGAATTTTCCCGAATTACCACTTTCTGTCGATACGTTTAGAGCGTCGGTGGCATCGCATGTGGTGCAAAATTTCGGCGTTGGAATTATTAACGATATAGGTGGTGGAACTCTCGATGCTACGATGTTTGCTACCGTTGCTAAGCTAGGGGTTGCTTATGTGTTAATGCATATGCGAGGCACACCACAAACGATGCAGCAACAGTGTGAGTATTCAAATATTGTGGTAAATGTGCTCGAAGAGCTACAACATAGTGTGCATGTTCTGCGTTTACTTGGGGTTAAAGATATAGTGGTTGACCCTGGTTTTGGCTTTGCTAAATCGCTTGATCAAAATTATACGCTTCTTAAAAACTTATCACTTTTTCGGCAACTTGATGTGCCAATTTTAGTGGGTGTTTCGCGTAAATCAATGATATATAAATTATTGGGCACCGATGCTGAGAATGCGTTAAATGGAACCTCAGCTATTCACATGGCGGCGTTACTGCAAGGGGCATCCATTTTAAGGGTGCACGATGTAAAAGAGGCTAATGAAGTGCGAACAATTTTTGAACAATTACGAACTTAAATACAATAACAATGGGATTTGAAATTTCGATAAAAGATATAATTGATATTTTTCTGGTAGCTGTATTGCTTTATCAGTTGTATAAATTATTGAAGAGAACAGGTGCTGTTAATTTATTTTTAGGTGTTCTGGCATTTTTAATATGCTGGATAATGGTTAGTTATGTTTTTAAAATGGAGTTGCTAGGTGGCATACTCGATCGTATTGTAAGTGTAGGTGCTTTTGCCATCATTGTGCTTTTTCAGGAAGAGTTGCGACGTTTTTTTTCCAAAATAGGATCGCATCAAAAATGGAGTTTACTTACCTACATAAAGCGTGTGCTCTCTACCGATAACTCTCAAAATAAAGATACCGATTTGCATTTATTGCAACTTGTTCTTGCTTGTCGTGCTTTGTCAAAAACATCAACAGGAGGATTAATTGTAATTTCGCGAAACTTTGATTTGGACCTTTATACGCACTCGGGGGAGCAACTCAATGCTACAATTAGTTCGCGATTAATTGAAAATATATTTTTTAAAAACAGTCCGCTACATGATGGAGCTATGATTATTACAAATAAATCAATCAAAGCAGCAGCCTGTATTTTACCTATCTCCAAAAATCAATCTATTCCCAAACGCCTTGGTTTACGCCACCGCGCCGCCTTAGGAATAACCGAAAATACCGATGCAATAGCAATTATTATTAGTGAAGAAACAGGACATATTTCGTGGGCTATTAACGGTCAACTTACTAGTAATGTAAAACCCGAAGAGTTGGAACATTTCTTATCGCAAGAAATGTCCATTGGGGTTAAAAAGCAGTAACATGTACTCTGAAGATTTTCAGAATACATGTTAATCACCAATTTATATCTATTTAACAGTTTGATATTTAGGATGGAACAATAGCAGTTATTTTAAATTGAAACTTGCTTTTAATGGCAGGTTGTCCGAACTTCCACCTACATACACTTCGAAATCGCCTGGCTCGGGAGCAAAGGTTTTATCCAATCGGAAAAAAGCCAAGTCTTTGGGCGAAATTTTAAATGTTATTGTCACTGATTCCCCTTTTTTAATCATTGTTTTTTCAAAACCCTTCAGTTGTAATAATGGTCTAGCAACGCCATTTCCTACAAGGTCGCGAATGTAAAGTTGAACCACTTCTTCTCCATCATAATTGCCCGTATTCTTTACTTTAACGGTAATGGTTAATGGGTCATTCATACCTATTTCATTTTTGTCAATCGCAATATTTTCGTACATAAAAGTGGTGTACGACAACCCGAAACCAAATGCAAATAATGGTGTGTTTGGTATGTCGCGGTATTTGGAGCTAAAGTCATTATCGCTCGGATTGAACGGACGGCCTGTGTTGTACTGATCGTAGGTGATAGGGATTTGTCCAACATGATAAGGGAACGATGATGGTAGTTTCGCTGAAGGATTATAGTCACCAAAAAGTACATCGGCAATGGCATTGCCCGATTCGGAGCCCAATAGCCAGCAGTTTAGGATGGCATCGGTATGTTTAACCACATCGGTTAGTACGAGTGGGCGACCTGTAAACAGAGTCAAAATAATGGGTTTACCTGTTTTGCGTATAGCTTGAAGCAATTCAAGTTGTAGTCCCTTGAGCGAAATGTCGGCATAGCTACGACACTCGCCCGACATATAGGCGGTTTCGCCTAAAGCCATGACAACAACATCGGAGTTTTGTGCTGTTTGTATGGTTTTTGCAAATCCACTTCGGTCGGTAGTATTCACTTCAACCGGAACGAAGAAGCCGCTTGTTTTGTTGATTGCTAATTTGCAACCTTCGGCATAATTTACTGTTGATTTGTTGCCAACGGCATTTTTAATTCCTTCGAGTAGCGAAACGGCGCTACTATCTTTGGCCTCAGCACGCCAGTTGCCTATAGGTGCATCTTTGTCGGCAGCCAATGGGCCAATTACAGCTATACGTTTGGTTTCTTTTGATAATGGCAAAAGTTGATTCTTGTTTTTTAGAAGTACTATAGAGCGTTTTGCTACATCGCGCGAAGCAGCTAAATGTTCGGGCGTATAGGTCAGTTCTTTTTGGCGTTTTACATCGCAATATTGATATGGGTTATCAAATAGACCTAATTTGAATTTGATGGTTAAAATGTATCGCACCATTTCATCAATTTGTTTGATGTCAATTTTACCTTCGTCGACCAATGTTTTTGCGTGGTCGTTGTATAAATTGCCCATCATGTCCATGTCGATACCTGCATTTAAACCCATGAAGGCAGCTTCTTTGTCGTCGGTAACCGATTTATGATACAACAGTTCTTTAACCGAAGCCCAGTCGGACACCACAAATCCTTTGTAATTCCATTCTTTGCGAAGCACATCAGTCATCAGCCATTTGCTTCCCGAGGCAGGTTCGCCTCCAACAGTGTTAAACGACGACATAAAAGTTGCTACGCCTGCCTCTGCAGCCGCCTTAAAAGGTGGAAAGTAAACATCATGTAGCGTGCGCTCCGACATATCCACTCCGTTGTAGTCGCGACCACCAATAGCTGCTCCGTATGCCACAAAGTGTTTGGCACAAGCAGCGATGGTGTTGTTTTTCGATAGATCGTCGCCTTGAAAACCACGGATTCGTGCTAACCCCGCTTCGGTAGTTAAGTAGGTGTCTTCGCCAGCTCCTTCCATGATGCGTCCCCAGCGTGGATCACGCGATACATCAATCATGGGAGCAAAGGTCCAATGCAAACCATTGGCAGCACTTTCGATGGCTGCTATGCGAGCACCAAGCTCCATTGCTTTGCGATCGAAACTTGCTGTTTCGCCAAGCGGTATAGGGAACATGGTTTTGTAGCCATGAATTACGTCGTATGCAAAAATAAGTGGTATGCCCAACCGTGATTCTTCGACCGCAATTTTCTGTAGGCGCATAGTTTCTTCAGCGCCTAGCACGTTTAAAAAGCTTCCGACTTTTCCATCACGAATTTGGTTATCGTAGTTTACATTTGCGGGGTCGTTTGCTGCACCTGCACCTGTCGAAAGATAGGGGTTCGAGTACTGATTCAGTTGTCCAATCTTTTCTTCGAGAGTCATTTCGGATAAGAGTTTGTCTATTTTCGAATCAATGGATTCGGGCTCTGATTTGCTGCATGATATAAATACGAGCACAATCAGCAGTAGTTGCAATGTACGTTTCATCTTTTTTATTATTTATTTTTTATACCCCATGTTAAATTGTGCCAGATTGTTTCGAGTGGCCCATGTTTGTGCTTTTGCATCCAATACATACTGAATTTATATTGAATAAAAATTAATACGATACCTATTAATAAACTATATGTAGCTCCTGTATATTGATAAAGTGCAAATCCAAATCCATAGTACAAAATGGATCCTAAAATCGACTGAATAATGTAATTCGACAAACTCATTTGACCGATTGGTGCAAAAATATTTAACGCATTTTTCAATGCGTTTTTATTGTAAAAAATAACGAATGTCGATACTAAAATCAACATAAATGCCATGTTGGACCATGATGAGATGATCACGCTCAATGGCCGTATTACCGATTGGTATGGCGATACAATTGACAAGTTATTTTTAAAAATAAATAATGGAATAAATGCAATGACTGCACTTATTAAAATGCTTTTGTACAGCTGTTTGTTTTTGTTTGTTGTGCTAAAAATGCTTTCTCTACCCGCAATTATTCCGAGCAAGAATAAGGATAAAGTTTGAAATACTCGACCATTTTCCCATGTCCAGTTTATAACGGCTAATTTCCCATTGCTTAAGTTACCTATGGCAGTGTCAATAAAAGATGATCCTTTTGCGTAAACTTCCATTTTGCCAAAATAACTCCACGATAAGGGGTCGGTTAACTTGGCTACAGGGTGAAGGATGCCGTTGACTAATTGCAACCACTCGTAAGGTTGTAGCATGAAGATTATGGCTAACCACCACAAAGTTTTAGTCGACCATTTCTCAATAAACACCAGAAATAAACCAAGTGTAGCGTAAATGGTGAGAATGTCGCCTTGGTAAAATACGGAGTTGAATAATCCGAATACAAGTAATAAAACCATGCGCCAGGCAAAACGTAACGAAAATGGTTTGCCTTTAAGGCGCCGGTTTTCGGACTGAATATGAAAAGTCAGTCCGAATAGTAATGCGAAAATAGCGTATGATTTGCCTCCAAATAGAAAAAACAGCGTATCCCAAATGCCTTGATCTATTTGTTTGACCCACCATGCTAAACCTTCGGGTTTAAAATAGAGGTCGAAGTGCTCGATGTTGTGTAATAGCAATATGGATACGATGGCAAAACCACGTAAGGCATCTACTACATAAAGTCTATTTGGGTTGCTGTTTAGCATCTTGAAAATAAATAGATTATTTAACTTGAATAGTTATACTCTTGTGGATATCTCTCGATGAACTAGCAATATGAAGCACATATTCGCCTGGCTCTACTATCCATTTCCGATCGTTTTCGCTGTAGTAGGCCAAATCTTGAGCTTTAATTTTTAGTGTCGCGTTTTTAGTTTCTCCTGCCTTAAGAAACACTTTATCGAATGCCTTCAATTCCTTGCTACTACGCATGACCGATGAGTTTGGTTTGCCAACATATACTTGAATAACCTCGGCACCGTTGTAAGAGCCAGTGTTTTGAATGTTTGCAGAAATGCTAATTTCATCGTTCATAGCATAGCTATTTTTATCAGATGCAATATTGGTGATGCTGAAGTTCGTGTACGAAAGTCCGTGACCAAATGGATAAAGTGGCTGCAAGTTTTTAGTATCGAACCAGCGATATCCAACCAAGATGCCTTCTTCGTAATTCGTTAGTTTGTCTTTTCCTGCGTAGTTGCCAAGAGCGTGAGCTGGAATTTGATCGATCGAAACGGGTAAGGTAAAAGGCATTTTACCAGAAGGGAATTCAGTACCCATCAGCACGTCAACCACTGCATTGCCAGCTTCCATACCGCCATAACCAGCCCACAAAATAGCTGGAACGCGGTTGCTGATGGCGGCAAGCTCAACAGCCGAGCCTGCAATTATCACCACAATGGTATTTGGATTTACTTTGGCAACTTCCTGGATTAGCGTGTTTTGACCGTATGGTAAGCGCGCATGTAATTTATCGGTCGACTCGGTGTCGAAATCGTGATTTAAGCCCGCAAAGATAACCGCCACATCCGATTTTTTGGCTTGTGCTACTGCTTCGTCTATCAATTTCCAATCAATCTTATCGGTGTTAAGTTGCCCGCTGTTGGAGCCTTCTTTAAAATGCGATTGTTTTTCGTACCCTTGCGCCACATTGATGGAAAGCTTGCTGCCGAGCTTTTGTTGAATAGCTTGTAGCGGTGTAATTTCGTACAAGGCTTTGATCTCAGAACTTAGTCCTCCACTGCAATGTTTGCGGGTTGCATTATCACCAATAATGGCTATCGATTTGATTTTGTTGCTGTTGAGAGGTAATACATTATTGTCATTTTTAAGTAGTACAATGGCTTCAACTGCCGAACGATAAGCCGCTTGTTGATGTTCTTTGGTGTTCATGGAGCCTTTTACGCGGTTTTTTTCGTCGAACATTTTGGTGGCAAACATCACACGTAGTATGTTGGCTACTTTTTCGTCGACTATGCTTTCGGCAATGCGGCCTGATTTAACGGCTTTAATCAAAGGGTTGGCAAAGTACCAATCGTTGTAATCGGTTTTTACAGTTCCCATTTCGAGGTCGAGCCCAGCTAGAGCTGCTTTTTCGGTACTGTGTGTTGCATCCCAGTCGGACATGTATACGCCTTTAAACTTAAATTCATCGCGCAAAATGGTACGGCCCAAATACATGTTTTCGGTACACCAGTCGCCTCTGAATTTATTGTAGGCACCCATTACTGTTAATGCGCCACCTTCTTCAACTGAACTTTTAAAACCAGGCAAGTAAATTTCGCGTAGAGCACGCTCACTCATTGTAATGTCTACCGACATGCGATTAATTTCTTCGTTGTTGGCCACATAGTGTTTTACACTTGCAGCTACATCTTTTGATTGAAGGGCTTTGATATAAGCCACCGAAAGTTGTGAAATAAGAAAAGGATCTTCGCTTAAGTATTCAAAGTTTCGACCACATAGTGGAGTGCGTATAATATTGATTCCTGGACCTAAAAGCACATCTTTTTTTCGAAAACGAGCTTCTTCACCCAGTACATAGCCACGTTGTTTCGTAAGTTCGAGGTTCCAACTTGCAGCCATCGATGTTCCTGGAGGGAAACAAGTTGCCGAGTCGTTTGTCCAGCCGGCATAATCCCAGTTATGAAGGTTCATTTCGGCACGAACTCCGTGTGGTCCGTCTGATAGTGCCCATTGTGGAATGCCTAAACGCTTTACGCCATTGGTATAAAATTTTGAATTACCATGCAACATGCCCACTTTCTCCTCGAGGGTCATTTTTTTAATTAAAGTTTGGATCTTTTTTTCGGTTTGCATGTTAAGTGTCTTTTCTGATTGGGCAAAAGTATTCAGGAAAAGGAATCCAATTGCAGCAAAAATGATCGTTCGTTTTGTCATAAAAGTATTGTAAATAGGTGTTTAATTTGAAAAATACATAATTTTTATGCAAAGATATTTTATTTATTGATATACACGAATATAATCAACAAGCATGCGTTGCGGAAATGTGGTTGTATAGTCAGGATATCCTGGCCAATTACCTCCTACAGCAACATTTAAAATAAAAAAGAAAGGCTTGTTAAATGGATAGTCGCCATTAACTTGGGTTTTGGGTACGGTAAAATATCGAATATCATCAACCAAGAAATCAACTTTTTCGCTTGTCCAATCGATACTGAAAACGTGAAACTGATCGCTGAAATTTCCGTTCGTTAGCGAATGACTTCCGCCCACATGTGTACTCGGTCCACCTTTTGCTCCCCAGTGCAAGGTGCCGTAGCTTTTATTGGGTTCGTGTCCGAGCAACTCCATAATGTCGATTTCGCCACATGCTGGCCACGAAAGCGAAGTGATGTTTTCGCCAAGCATCCATAGTGCCGGCCATATTCCTTTGCCCGAAGGTAATTTTGCGCGAATGTCAATGCGGCCATACGTAAACGATTTTTTGCCTATAGACTTTAATCGAGCCGATGTGTATTTGGTGGGATTCAGTGATTCTATTCGGGCTTCAATGGCGAGTAATCCGTTTGAGACAAAGGCATTGTTTTTGGAAGTGGTATAGTTTTGCCACTCGTTGTTTCCCCAGCCTGAGTCGCCAGTATCGAACGACCAAACGGAGCTGTTTATTTCTGTGCCATTAAATTCTTCGCTCCAGACTTTTGTTTTGCCAGGATAGCTTGTTGCGGCTTCGTAACCAGTTGCTTCGTCGTTTAAATAAGTTCCAGTGTTTTTTATTGTGCAAACGGCAATTTTTCGTTCGGTGATGGTTGCGTTATCGGCGCTGATGAGTTCGATGCTAAATTTTTGGTCGGCAGCTCTTGTGCTATCGGGGCTAATGCGTACTTCAATAATTGCCTCACTTTGCTCAGGGCTTATGGTAAGCGATGTGTTTTCGGCAAAATAGTCTTTACCAGCTTTGGCTGTACCATCAATAGCCTTGTACGTAAGCGTAATGGTTTTTGAACTGGTAGGATAGATAAATATTTTAAATTGACCAACTGATTCTGATTTTGAGTTGCGCTCAAATGTAAGATCATAGATAGATAGTTGGGACACTACTTGGCTCTCAGTTTCGCATGATACCAAAAACAGTCCAACTAACAGAAGTAAAACGATATTTATTTGGGATGAAATCATTGGGTTGTGAAAAAGATTACAAAGAAGCGCTAGCAACTTTTGCGAAGCGCTTCTTTGTAAATGAATAATGAAGATTAATAACCAGGATTTTGATTTTTAGGACCGATCAGTACATTTCCATTGATTTCATCCAACGGAATAGGGAAAAGCTCGTGTTTGCCTTTTACAAAACCCAATGAACTTAGTTCTTGTTGCGCCAAATCCCAGCGTACTAAATCCCAGTAGCGAAATCCTTCGAAAGCTAACTCTACTTGACGTTCTTTTACAATGGCAGTAAATAATGCTGCACCCGAAGCTGTAATGTCAGGCATGCCTGCACGAGCTCTCACTTTGTTTAATTCAATACGTGCTTCAGCATCTTTACCTTGTTTTTGATAAGCTTCAGCTGCCATCAATAATACATCGGCATATCGGATAAGTCGCCAGTTCGTTGAGAAATTTAATTCTGGCGTATTTCCATTTTCGTCGTTCGTTTCAGCAGCATAAGTCTGATATTTGGTGCGGATGCATCCTTGTGTATCCCAACCATCGGTAAATGAGCCGCCATACATTGTAACTAATTCTTGTGTGGTTATTACAGTAGCTGCACGACGTGGGTCAGTAGCTTCAAAAGCGTTGTAAATTTTCAAGGTAGGAGGATTGAAACCCCAACCTTCGCGAATGCCGCTAGTACCTGATGTAAATGGACCGCGTGGACCAGAAAGCTGCAAGTGACGGTTGTCATCAGCATTACGATCCCAGTTGGCATTACCCCAGTTTTTGTTTTCGGAGATAAACGAAGATTCCATTAACGATTCGATGCCAAATTCAGATTCAGCGCGTGTGATTTTCGAAAAATCAGCAAGTAAACCTACGTCAGTACCTTCTTTTGCAATCACATCTTTAAATGCCAATGTAGCATTTGGATAGTCTTTGGCGTATAAATAAGTTTTACCAAGCATGGCCTGAGCAGCTTGTTTGTTTACTCTAAATTTATCAACGGCAGCATAAGCAGTTTTGTTTGGCAAATCAGTAATAGCTTCTTTTAAATCTTTAATGATTTGAGCGTAAACTTCTGTTTTAGGAGTGCGAGCCATACCTTCGGTCAATGTTTCGGCGGCTTTCAAGCGCAATGGCACATCGCCAAATGCAGTTGTTAACTCAAAATAGAAATAGGCACGCAAAAACTTAGCTTCAGCAATCATTCTTTTGCGTAGTGCATTTTCGGGTTTTGCATTGTTTATTAATTGATTACAGCGATAGATGCCATAATAGTTAATGCTGTAGTAGGCTGTGATTCCTGCATTTTCAGCCTCCCATTTAAAATCGTCGATTTTTTGGTACTGCGATTGATCCGATTCACCACCACCGCCACAATTGGTATCGTCGGCTGGTAGTTGTTTGATGAAAAATGGGCTCGACCATCCTTTTAACTGATCAGAGTGAAGCATGTCATAAGCAGCTGTTAGTGCATATTCCACTTCCTGGTCGGTTGAGTAATAGGTTTTTGTATCGGTTTTACCATAAGGAGTGATTTCTAAAAAATCGGTACTACATGATATAGCTGCCAACGACATGGAGGCTATAAGTAGGTTTTTGAATATATTATTCTTTTTCATATGATTATTTCTTTATTAAATTAATAACTAATTCTGGATTTGTTTAGAACGACAATGAAAGTCCTACAAGCATTTTCTTTGCAACTGGATAGATACCAAAGTCAACACCTTGTGCATTGTTGTTACGACTTCCTACTTCAGGATCTAAGCCGCTATAATTGCTAAATGTAAAGAAATCGTTTAACGATACATACATACGTGCTTTGTTGATAAGCGCTTTTTTCGAAATAGCCTTAGGTAAAGTATAGCCTAATTGAATTTGACGAATTTTTAAATACGATCCGCTTTCAACCATTAAATCGCTTTTGTAAAGGTACTCACCATTGTATCCTGCGCGTGGCATCGATGCGTTTTTGTTAGTAGCAGTCCAACGATTGTCGTAGAATTTAGTTAATTTATTTGTTTCAGCATTATCAGCTCTTGCAAAACCAAGGAAGTTTTCGTGACCAAAAGCTCCTTGTAGGAAGATGTTGAAATCAAAACCTTTATAACCCAAGGTAATGTTTGATCCAAGAATAAGATCGGGGTGTGGGCTACCAATGTTGGTCATATCTTTGTCGCTAATGGTACCATCTTTTACAATGTCTTTTACAATTGGATCGCCTGGTACAGGTTTGTAAGTAGCATCAGTAATTTTGTTATCTGCTTTCCATTTTGCAATGTGAGCATCGTCCACAAACACGCCATCGTTTTGATAACCTCTAAAATAATAGATAGGTTGTCCAAGTTCCATGTAAGTTAAGTTGCCTAATGTAGGTAAACTTGCACCGCCAATACGAGTTACCGCTGAGTTCATACCTGTCACTTCGTTTTTCATCAACGAAAGATTTACATTTACATCGTAAGTAAAGGCTCTTTTTGTTTCTTGATAGCCAAGAATAAATTCTAAACCACTGTTTGTTACTTCACCAGCATTCCAAAATGGAGCGTCGTTACCATGCGACAAGGCTGGAGTAGATGGAGTAAGCAAATCTTTGGTTACTTTTTTGTAGGCATCAAATGTAAAGTACATTTTTGAGTTCAATAGTTTTAAATCGAAACCAATGTTGGTTTGATCACTTGTTTCCCATTTTAATTCAGCATTTGCCAATAAATCAGGTTCAGCACCAGGAATCAATACATCATCACCATTGGGGTATTCAATACCAGCTGTAGAAATTAACGAAAGATATTGGTCAACACCTAAGTTTGATAATGAACCATTTTGTCCCCAACTTGCACGTACTTTCAAGAAATTAATTGGCGTTACATTCCAGAATGATTCTTCGGATGCTACCCAACCTGCCGAAACTGATGGGAAAGTACCAAATTTATTTTTGCTACCAAATAAGGATGAACCATCACGACGAACGGTTACTTCAGCCATGTACTTGTTGCGGTAATCATAGGATAAACGTCCAAAATACGAATTTTTGGTTTTTACTTCTTTGCGACCACCAATAACGTCGTTTTTACGACTGTTTACAAAATCAGGATATCTAAATTGATCATTTTCTTGAATCATTAAACCTGCATTTGTATTTAAATTGGTATAGGTGAATTCTTCGGCCGACATACCACCCATCACTGTAAAATTGTGATCTACGATATTGAATTTGTAAGTTGCAAAGTTTTCCCACAACCAGGTTTGCCATTTTTGATCGTTCGAGGTTACGGTTGGTGAGTTGCTTTCGGAGCGTGAGTTAGCCCAATAGCTTGGCGACCATGAGTTCCAGTTTTGGAATGCTAAATCTAAACCTACACGTGTAGTAAACACAAAGTTTTTAAACGGTTTAAAGTTAATATAGCTGCTTGATAAAATTTTATCATCGGTACTTAAGCCTTTTTCATTGGCTAAACGAATAAAAGGATTGATGATCTCACCTTTCAAAAAGTCGTTGTTAGAAATACCATAGTAGTTGCCATTTTCATCTTGAACTAGTTTTTTACCTTGGGCTAATATACTCTGCATCCAAGGAGTTAACGCGTTTGGAGCATAGCTTACTTTGGTGGTTGGATCCATCATTAATGCACTGTTCACAATACCGTTAAATCCATCGTCTTCGGTAATTGATGAGCGTTTTGAATTGGTATAGGCCATGTTTACACCCACTTCTAACCAAGGTTTTACTTCTTGAAATAAATTTACACGGGATGTTAAACGTTGAAATTGAGCTTTATCGCCACCAATTACACCATCTTGTTTGTCGTAGTTTACACTCACCAAATAAGTCCCTTTGTCTGAACCTCCGCTAAGCGATAGGTTATGCGATTGAGTTGGTGCATTTACTTCAATTTCGTCCACCCAATTGGTGCCAGTCGGATCGGTTAATCCTGCTACGCTTGGTAGTCCAGCAAAACCAGTTGCATGGCCTTCAGTCATAAAGGTAGCATACTGTTTGGCATTCATCATGGTAGGCATGTTAGGTAAACTTTGTGTGCCAAATTGCGTGTTAAGTTCAATGCGTGTTTGGCCTTTAGTTCCAGCTTTTGTTTTAATAAGCACTACACCATTGGCACCTTCAGCACCATAAATAGCCGATGCAGCTGCATCTTTCAATACTTCCATCGATTCAATATCCGATGGAGCAAGGAAGTTAATGTCGCCCGTTTTCATACCATCGACAATATAGAGTGGTTCTGATGAGCCGTTTGAGCCAGCACCACGAATTCGCACTTTCATGCCGCTACCTGGAGCTCCCGACTGTGGAGTAACCGATACCCCAGCAGCTTTACCTTGTAGGGCTTGCTCAGCGCGCGATACAGAGCTTGTCATGTCCGATGCCGATACGCTTGCTGTAGCACCTGTAAGTAAGCTTTTTTTCTTAACCCCGTAGCCAACAACTACTAATTCGTCGATGTTTACCGATTCGTCTTCGAGTACTACGTCAATTACTCTGCGGTTTCCTACGGTTTCTAATTTGGTGTTGTAGCCAATAAATGAGAATTGTAAAACGTCTGTTGCGCCAGTGGCTTGAATGCTGTATCTGCCATCAAAGTCGGTGATGGTTCCCGTTGAGCTGCCCTTGATTTGAATGTTTACTCCAGGCATCGTGTTGCCCGATTTGTCAGAGACTTTGCCCGATATGGCTTGTGCGGATGTGATTTGCCATGCCGCAAGCACAAAGATTAAGAGGCTAGTAATTTTTTTCATACTTTGTAATTTAATATTAGATGATAGATAGATTGATTTTGTTCGTATTTGCTTACTGTTGTAAGTATACCTTGCTATGGACTTTTGTTTAACTTCATACGATTCGTTTTTTTATAATTGTTAGCGTTATAATGCTTATTTGTTTAGTAAGGCTGACTGATAAGTTGTCCGTCAGCCTTACATTAATTATTAAAATTAAACAACTAAACACCTTAAAAAACGCGCTCTATTTTGATTCAAATTGCGAGTTGTTGCTGGCTATTTTTTGAACTATGTTTAAATAAATGTAAATGCTCGTCGTTTTCGAGATTGCAAACATAGTGCAATTTAGAAGCTGTTGCATCAAAAATCTCCTTTCAAAAACTTTACATCTTTCAAAAAAATCACTTTTGTTTGTAGGCGTAAAATGCAGTAAAACAAACAGATAAGATTGTGTATGCTTTATAACATGTTTTCAGGCAACTTTCAAAGCATATTTTTGACTCAATTTGCATGAATAATTTCTATATTTTTATACAAAAATAAATTATACAATTAATTACACTTTAATCGGCTGGTGTCGAATATTTGGAGTGTGATTAAGGTATAGCACCGTAAATATTAATACACGAAAAATATGTCAAAAAAGCCAAAGTTTTTGCTTTGTTTCATGTTGCTTTCCATAGCTAATTTATTTGCATCATATCCCTTTGTTCGTAACTTCAAAAAAGGAGATACCAATGGTGGAAGTCAGAATTGGAGCATTGTACAAACCGACAACGATTGGATTTACATAGCTAACAATCGGGGTTTGCTTGAATACGATGGATACAAGTGGTCCATTTATCAGAATAAAAGCAATAGTTTAATACGCAGTTTGTTTTACGATAAACCAACAAAACGCTTGTATGCTGGCTCCTACAACGAATTTGGTTATTTCGAACGTGATTCTATCGGTTTGCTTCGCTACAAATTAATTTGTAATTCAACCAAAATAAATGTTTATTCCGAAGTTTGGAGTATTCACCGATTAAGCGAAAATATGGTGTTTCAAACCGAAACCGAAATAATTATTCTTTCGAACCGAAAACTGTTGATTCATAAATTGAAAGACAAAATCTATCAATCGGCAGTGGTGCGTGGTCAATTGGTTGTTGCTCAGTTGTACAAGGGTGTTAGCTACTTTAATGGTAAGCGTTTTGTTGAATTTAAAAATAATGGAATTTTAAAAAACAAAGTCGTACGAGCAATACTGCCATACAAGGGCAATCAAATATTGTTTGTAACCGATACGCATGGTATATTTCGTTTTGATGGTGAAAGCTTTTCTGCTTTTAAAACAGATATTGATAGTAAACTGATGGATTATCAGGTTTTTTGCGCAGCAATTAAAAATGATGTATTGGCGTTTGGCACCGTTCAAAATGGACTAATAACCAAAAATTTAACCGACAATTCAACCCGATTTAGTTCTACCACCTCGGGTTTGCAAAACAATACCGTGTTGAGTTTAGCATTCGATAAGCAAGAGAATTTGTGGCTTGGGCTCGACAATGGGATTGATTATTGCATGATTAATACGGCTTTAACCGATTTAATTGGAAATTCAAATGTAGTAGGTGCAGGCTATACCTCCTGCTTGTATAACAACAGATTATACTTAGGCACCAATCAAGGGCTTTATTATTTAGATTACGACGAAAAGCTGCATAAAACAAGTTCTAAAGTGGTACCAGTTTCTCAAATCAAGGGACAAGTGTGGGATTTATCCGTGTGGGATGGCACACTTTTTTGTTCGTGCGATAAAGGTTTATTTGTCGTTGACACCAAAGGAATATCCAAGGTAGATCATTTAAGTGGCGTGTGGTGCGTTAAACCGTATGGTTCCATACCGAATACATTTATTGGTGCCGATTACGATACATTTTTTATTCTAAAAAAAATACAAACTCGTTGGGTTAAAACCACCACAATTAAAGGGATGGAAGAAAGCGATCGAAATTTCATTCTTGATGCCGAAGGTAAAGTCTGGATCACTCTTGAGTCCAATGGTGTTTACAGGTTGACGTTGAACAGCAATCTAGACACCTTTACGCAAAAGGAATTAATCAATTTTGTACGTCCCTTATCATCATACCAACGGGTATTGCTTTCGTATCATCAACAAAAAATGCTTGCATCCACCGTAAATGGCTTTTTTGTTTACAACCCATCGGTGCGTAAGTTTACCCCGAACGATACATTAAACGCATTGTTTGCCCATCCCACACACACATCCATGTTGCTATTCCGAAACGATACATCCATATGGTCCATTGCACCATCAAAAATATCGGTTGTTACCAAACTTTCAGCCGATAAGTATGCCATCGATTCAAGCTCCTTTAATTATTTAAATGCCAAAATGATCGATGGTTTTGAGCATGTAAACTTTATTTCGCCAACACAGCTTATTTTCGCCACCGAAAATGGCTTTACCATTTACAACCCATCAACCTTCAAGCCGAATACCAAAACATCGAAAATAGCCTTCAAGTCCATTATTCTAACCCAACCGGTCGATTCAGTCGTTCACGGATATTATCAACATCACCTTACAGCAACACCTCCAGAGTTTAAACACCAGCATAATTCCATCCGCTTCGAGTATGTATCCAGTGAGTTTCGAAACGAAAATTCAGTGCTCTACAGTTTTATACTCGATGGATTTGACACTAAATGGTCATCCTTTTCGACCGTAAACAGCAAGGAGTATTCCAATATACCTCCAGGAAAATACACTTTTAAAGTCAAAGCCAAAAACCGCATCAATCTCGATTTAGTGGAAACAGCCTATACATTCCGAATTTTGCCCCCATGGTATCAAACAGTTATAGCATACATCCTTTATTTGGTGTTCATCTCAGCAGCTATTTATTTTCTAATTCTATATATAGAGTACAAAGCCGATAAAGCCGCCAAACAAATGGAAATACTCAAACAGCAAGAAAATTTAGAGCAAGAAAAACTATTTCAGATCGAGACCGAAAAGAAAGAAAAGGAGATTATAGCCCTGCGAAATAAAAATTTAGAATACGACTTAAAGCATAAATCGCAAGACTTGGCAAGTTCAACAATCAATTTAATCCGCAAGAACGAGATTCTGCTCGAAATGAACAATCACCTCAATGCAATCAACGATCAACTAAAGCAAAAAATTGATCCACAACGCATTTCTAAAGAAATTTCGTCCATTCAAAAAGACATCATATCCAATATCGAGAACGATAATCATTGGGAGCGGTTTCAAGAAAACTTCGACTTAATATACGATAACTATTTAGCACGTCTAGCCCAGTTATACCCAAGCTTAACCCACAACGACAAGCGTATTTGTGCCTATTTACGCATGAATCTCTCATCGAAAGACATTGCCCCCTTGGTAAACACCACCTACCAAAGTGTCGAAATGACACGCCACCGCTTACGCAAAAAACTAAACCTCGATCGCAGCGTTAACCTCACCGACTTTTTGCAGCACTTTTAATTCAGATCAAACCACACGCACCCACAGCTCACCTTTCTTACTTCCACCTCTCTTACCTTCTTACTGCTTACTGCTTACTTCTTACCGCTTCTTTTTTTCTTTTCGGGGGTGCCCCTCGTACCTCGGGTCGGGCTTTCCGCTCTTGTACCGCCGAAATACGGCGGCACGCCGCTCCAATCCCTCACCCACCCAGCAGCCTTACCACCACCTGCACCCATCCATACATCCCTGCCCCACAGTTTGTAGCTAATGAAGCAACTTACAGCATGAGATAATTTCGTCCCGATGGGACTTTTATAAATAGCTTCGTAGAAGGTAATCAAAGAGTTTTAATAGCTTTTATCAGTCATTTTCTTCGTAATAATACGAGTAGTCAATTCCTTTCATAAACATTTCACGGTCGTAAATCAAGTTCGTTAAACTACGTTCTAAAAGTTTTTTTAAAGTACCACTGTTTAGTGGACTTTGTATCATTGCGTTCATGTAGTCTTTCTTTCCTATTTTGCTCCAATCAACGCATTTACTCATTTGTTTTTTCAGAATTAAATCCAACCATATTCGGGTACTTCTGCCGTTTCCTTCCATAAAAGGGTGCGCCATATTCATTTCCACATACTTATCTACTATTTCGTCAAAAGTAGTTTCGGGCATTTCTTCAATTTGCCTCAAAGTTTCGCCTAAAAAGTGCGATACAGCAAATTGGAAACCGCCTTTTGAAATGTTTTTCTGTCTTATTTGTCCAGCAAAATCATACAATCCACCAAACAAATAAGCGTGAATTTGTTGCAAACCTTTAGAGGTGCCAACTTCAATGCTATGTATAAAGGAGCTTTCGAACAAAGCATAGGCTTTTGTTTTGCTTTTACCATCAATGCTTTCATCGCTGTACGTAAACCATTCGATAAATCGGTTGGCTTTTTTTCCGGGAAATTCTTTACCCAATGCAATAATACCGTCATAATCTAACATGTCGGTTAAATACCTCTTACCGTCATTTGCCAAAAGTTTCAGTTGGGTAGTGACACTAACCAACTCACTATTTTCTTTTTTTAGCTTAGCTTTGAGATATTTCCAATAATTACGAGTCTTAGCATACTCATTTTGGTCAGTAAGCACAGCAACAATATCCAAAACAGAGAACCACCATTTTGCATTTTCCTCATCCCAAAGGGCGCGTACCTCACGGTCGTCAAAAAAACGGATAGATATTTTAGCGTTACTCATTTTTCTATTTTGACTTGATTTGTTGTAACTGATTGTTGTCGATCAGCAAAATTACAAATTTAAATCAATAGGCAATATCGTTTTTCATCTGTTTATAATTGTTTTTTAAGTTGTCAGATGGAACTTACCATGTTAAAATAATCATTGCCTTGTGTGATAATAATTATTTTAACATGGACGTTTCATCTGGTTATAATTGATTTTTTAGTTGTTCTCGCCAAAGGAGAGAGATCTCACACATAAACATGCTCTTGTTCGTCAAATTTTGTTTGTCGTGTTTGTTTCAACATCCATTAAAATACAGATATCAGGGCTACGCCCCTTGTTGTTGACATACTTTTATCGACCGCGCGGGCTATGCTTAGAAATATCCTATATTGGAGTTACATGAATATTCGTTGCATGTAAATGAATAAATAGGAGGAGCACCTGTTAATGAATGAATGAAAAGGCTGTTTTTTAGACAGTCTCCATACGGAGAAAAGGTCGAAAAGGAATTTACATACATTCTCCATACGGAGAAAGGGTCAAAAATTGATTTATATACAGTCTCTATACGGAGGTGACCCACTCCCCGTACAGCTAATCGTCGGACGCTGAGCGTATGTCTCTAGACTTCGCTTCCGAATGTATCGGAACAAGTTCGGCTAAAAGGAAAGCTAACCGACACATCGGTATGTACCACCTGCTTTAAATATTAGTATTTTAAATATGCCAGCCAGAGGCCGGCTACCCACCGGACGAAGCGAAAGACGCTTCGCCGAGCTGTCCAGCCTATTTTATGTAGCACACACTACGGGCAGCAAGGGCATACACCTATCATTTTCTATTTCTTGATTGTGAAAAATAATTGATTTCTTGTTGGTTACTTTGGAAATAATAAAATTAACACATTAAAACCTGAATGTGAATCCCATCTCTCCATTGGAGGTGACACCAAAATTAAGCGATGAAATGTTTTTATGTTCGGCTCTGTTATTGTTGTAAATTTTGATCGATTTTTTGTAATTTGCTTGCGATAAAAACGTAAAAAGCACACCAACAGAGGTGCCAATGCCTCCTGCAATGAGCATTGTATTGTTTCCTTTTCCACCCCCTAAGCGGCGACCAAGGTCAGAACCAAAGGCAAATGCAGACGGACAGCCTATAATGTAACCTATGACTTCGAGGGTTTGTGCACTTTTAAAACTTGCAAGTGCTTTACTGTCGGTAAGTACTAGTTCTTTTACAGCTCTTTTTTTTATCATCACGTCATTTTTATAAAAGCCATTTTTGTAACTCAAACTATCATTTTGAGCATAAATACTCGTTATAAAACATGAAAAAACCAAGATTAGAATTGTTTTAATTCTCATAATATGATATTTAATTGTTTTTTTAAAACCATAATTTTACAATGTAGGTTCTGTTATTTATTATTGATATGGATCATTCTATTGAAATATATTATTCATCAATTTGACGATATGTTTTTGGATCATCGGGATTGTATTTTATTTTAAAAGTTGAACCCAATGGAAGTTTATTTCGATAATGATATTCGTATCTATTATTTTTCACATAAAAAAATCCTCCAGCTACTACTCTATTTCGGTCATGTTTATAAAATTCAACTGTAACTATTGCTATTTTACCGTTTTTCTCAATAATCTTGTCATCTATGCTGAAACTAATAAAAAAGTACACAAAATAACCAATTACAAGAATCCAAAACCAATTTCTTTTTAAGTATTCTTTAAATTTTGTTCTATCCATTACCGTATTGTTGATGATAAATTATAGATACTAGCATCATAATTTATCCTGTTTAATTCATCTCCGTTATTATTCTTTTTATTACTAGGTATAAATGGGTTAGGGGCTTCTGGATTGTATGGAGAAGGTAAATTCTGATTTTTAATTATTTCATCATATTGCATATTAAACCCATCTTGTGATAGTTTTCCAGCAAAAGCTCCTATAGCATCATATTTAAAATTACCAAATAATTGTTTACTTGACATCGCCCATAATTCCTTTTTGGGCATATTTTTTAGAGTGTTTTTTGGAATGTCGTTGACAATATCTTTAGTTGAATTCTTGCCTAAAGTATTTTTAAATACATTGGTAGCAGCAACTGCACCTGTTTCTAACAAAGCATTACCCAAATACTTGCCAAATCCAATTTTCTTACCTTCATTATTTCCACCAAAAACTGTACTTACTTCACCATCACCCTTAATATCCACGGCATTAGTAATAGCAGGGGTGGCATAAGTTACCCATGCAAAGCCAGGTATGACAGACACACCTCCTGAACCAGCTGCTATTATTAAGTCAAAGAAATCAATTTTACCAAAAAAAATATCCTTTTTATTATATCCTTCTTGTTGAGCCAATGCGATATTGTTAGCAACCTGAGCAGCGTATTCTGTCATCCAAGCAATGTCAGCCGCAATTGCGTAAGGTAAAAACCCTTGCATACCTGGTACGAAAATACAAATTAGTGTAAAAATGACATCCCCACTCGGATCCGTATACTTAAACGGATTATTCAGACAATACCCATATCGATTATAGTTCAGCCAATTATCTGGTGCTTGTACGTAAGGATCAGGACTGAAGAACATAGCCGTAAGTGGATCATAAACGCGTCCGTTCATGTTGATAATGCCAAAGGCGTCAAGGTGCTCGTGGCCAGTGTAACCCCGGTTAACTATCAAAGCCCCCCAACCCCCTGAAGGGGGAGTTGCAGCTAGTGTCCAGTTGTCAGGATTGCGCCTTGCGCCCCACGGGTCGTATGCGTAGCGTTCTACTACGTTTCCGTTTTCGTTGGTCAATGCTATCAAAGAGCCCTGGTTGTCGGTGTAGGTATAAAGCAAACTATCCACACCGTTATTCTGTATCAGAATAGCTCCGCAAAGATAATGAATTTTGCGCACATTGCCATTTACATGCTCTTCTTCGTAATTGCCTATATAATAGCGGGTTTTAGAGAAGCGAAAGACGCTTCGCCGAGCCAAGCCCATCGGCTTTTGCCGCATTGTTTTCCCAGTGCTGAGGTTGAAGATTGCTTATATTATCACTTCCGCCTTTTGATATTGGAATAATATGATCTATTTCCCACCCGTAAACTGAGTTTCTGTTTCCATACTCAGCACGTGCAATCCATGCAGTACATTTATCTTTTCTGAATACATTTAATTCATTACCTGCTACTATTGTAGCTTTTTCCCAAACTGCCTGAATTTGGGCTTCATTAAAATCTGCCATACTCTTTATTTTTTAATTATCAATTATGTATTACTTACACCTTCTCCACCCCTTCGCCCAGCGATTGCAGAGCAGATATATCTGATGCAGGGGTATAAAGGGTGTCGTTTTCGAAGTAGCGTTTTATTATGTTTTGTATCGAGCTTTCGCGGAGCATAAGTCCGTGGAAGCTGGCGGATACCAATGGGTTTTTAATGTGCTGTTTGTTTACGGCCAGTGTAAGTATGTGGTGGCGGAGGGCGGTGCTGCTAATAATGGGCACTGTGCCATCGCCCGAGCCGGTTACGAGGCTGGCGTTGTCGAGTTTCAGGTAGTTGAGCGTGTTTTTGTAGTTTCGCTCTACTTTTATACTGGTTATGGTTTCGTCGCCCGCACCGGCTATAATCAGGGTTTTGTTGCCCAGCACGTCGGGGAACTTCATAGTACGGTTACGGTACTGTGCAAGCATGTTCAGGCGGTTGGTAAATAAGTTAAGCGATGCACCACCGTCGTTGTCTTTTATCAGGTTCGATTGCCAGTTGTTGATATTCAATAAGTCCACATCCATGTGGTCGTCGGCATAAGTAACTGCACCCGGATAGGTAGGTAACAATTCGTAAATGCTGGGGAAGGTGCGCATTACCTTGCGTACATCTATTGTACGGTTGAGCATGGCATTGATAAAGCCTTTGAAGCCCGATTCTTCCTGCACCATGTGTATCAGTGCATAAGGCGAACCCTGCAGGGGTGGCGCCATCAATATTATTTTGGCAATATCGGCATGGTCGGCGGTTTGGAGTTCGTTTACAAAGTTCATAAACACCAGTCCGCCCATGCTGTGGGTTAGGAAATAAAACTCATTGGTTTCGCCAGCGGGGAGCAGGTTGTTTATTTTGGTACGCAGTTTATAGAAAAAGCTTTTCAGGCGTCGGCCATTTTCAATATTGGACAGTCGCCAATCGTACCCAAAAAGGTAGAGTTGTGCCTTGAGTTTAGCCGAAAGACCTTCGAGTGCCGTTTTATAAGGCAGGTTGGCTATGTGGTTTCGCTCCACCAATTGACTGATATTGCTGTCGTACTGTGGGTCCAGTTGCAGGGCTTCCTCCATATACAGTCCGGTAAGCTTGGTGCCTATTGCCGAAGGTAAGTTGTCGAAGGCATTCCACACCGTGCCAAAGTCGAATGTATTTGCATTGACCAGTGCTGTAGCTTCTATTCCGGGGATAAATATGATGGATTTCATGAATTTGATGTGGTGAAATGGTGATGTGATGATGAAACCTAATACAAAGATTTTTCTTTCTCTGTTACTTGCTTTTGAATGGTAGATTTCTGGCAACAATCTTCCTTTTCACATCCAATACCAATTTTCGAAGTGTCCAGCATATTATGTCGTTGTTTATATGCATCTGTGAGTTTCATTTTTTTCTCATCTTCAATTCTAACCGGGTTGTTTTTTAAAGCAAGCATAAAAAATTGTTTGCGGGTTAAACCATCGGTTACTATATCAGGATAGGTTTGATGTAGTTTTTTGTCAAGTGTTTTTATCAGGTTTGTAATCTCTTTACTTTTATTGTCTGGATTCATTATGGCCTGATAAAGCCTCCAAGGATGATTGAATCCCAACTTGTCTGTCAATTCTTTTACTTCATCTATACTTAACCAACAATAATAACTTGCTCGTAGCCAGCTGAATCCTAGTTGAACTTTTGCTGCATTGCAAGCTTTCCAATCGTTTAATTCGAACATAACCACTACACTTATCGAATCCTGATAACGAGTGATGCGCTCATGTAGCTATTTGAGGTTGGATAAGCCACGCACATTGGAAAAAAACCTGCTTGAAGTTGATCATCATCATAAAATGTTTGATCGCTACAATTAATTGTACCTTGTATTACTTTTGAACAACAAGATGAACAAGCTCCAGCTCTACATGAATAAGGTAGGTCATATGCTCCAGCTTCTTCAGCATCGTCTAATATATAAACATCGTCTCTAATGTTAAGCACATACAAGTGTTCAGTAGCTGGATTCCATATCTGAACATTATAACGTGATTGTACTTGTGATGAAATACTTTTTACTTTTGATGACACTATATTGTTAAGAGTTGAGTCGGTCGAAACTTTTATTCCTGCTTTTTTATGTTCATCATTCGTCATTCTGAATATTTTCATTGCTGCAGAGTCGGCTTCGGTTGGATGTCCTGTAACAATTATCCTTTTTTTATTTGGTGCATTTCTCCGTTCAACAATTGAATCTCTATAGTTCTCAACACTCCCGAATTGTTTTAAAATTACTTTTCTTGAACTCTCGGAAAGTGGTTTTGCAAATTTCAGTTCAGTTTCCACATCTTTAAAAGATAGAGGCTTCTGTATTAATTGTTCTGTACTACATGAATTTAATAATAAAATGAAAATCGAAATTAAAAGATTCATTGTGAATCTGAAAAATAGCTGTTGTGTTTTCATGCGTAAATAATTGCTTGTTTTAGTTAATACAATGTTTTGCTCTACTCGATCTAATAATTTTATAATACGCCTAATGGCATTGACCTGCTAGTGTTAGTGGTTAATCCCTGCTAACGGCTACTGTGGTGACACACTAACGTTAGCAGGGAGCACCAAATTTTAACTAATAATTATCGGCAAACCCACTGTTGTAGTCCGGGGTTGTTTCAGAGGATTACTTCCCCCGCTAAATTGCGTTGTTACGCTTAGTTCGTATTCGCCAGCTTCGAGCGTGGCGGGAACCATAATGAGTAAGCGCGATGGCTCGTTGAGTACAATGTCGCCAGCGGCGAGTTTGGTAACTGCTTTGGTTGCGGTGTTTGTAAACGATACACCACAATCGGCACTTTCACCAGCAATTTTAAGGTACGAACCTTTGAGCTCGGCATTGCGGCCTTTGGTAAGTGTACCATCGGTTTTGCCGGTTGTAGAGTCGGTTAGGCTCAGAATTTCCAATGGATCGGATTGTTCGCCCAGAATTTCAACGCTGGTTTCGGCTACGGCGTTGCGTAATTCCAATCCCTGATTGATGGCCACATATACCGAATTTGTTTCTGGGTTCCATGTTTTGTCGTAAAATGCACCTTTTATAACGGGACGCATGTAAACCAGACCGGTATTGACATTATAACCACTGAGCACCAGTTCGGCAGCTTTGCGGTTGTAACGGGTTACGATATCCACTACCGTTTCGCGCTTTAGTTCCATACCTTCTTTTACTAATTCATCCACAATGTCAACGGCATCGATACTGCCATTTACTACTACCGAAGCCATGTAATCGTTAGGGTCGGCTGTTAATTGGTTTTTACGCAACCACGCTTTCAAAATTTTCTTCATAATTCAAAAAAAAATAATTAATTGGGTTAAGCACAAGTCCGTATATGCCCGGCTTGTAATGTTTTTTTGTTCAACGCGCATATTCGTTATTTTTATTGTTAAATCAAATCTGCCCCTAATAACTAACGTTACTTTGGGGCAGATTCTTTCAGCCAAGGTTATAACAGCTATTAAACCGCCCTTATATCATCATAATATGCGGCCGGTTTAATGGTATTTGTCGTATTATTCTATAGTGAACTCACCTATAAGGTTTGTTGTACCATACTGTATGGTGAGGGTATAATCTCTACTGTTTCCGATCGTGGTGCTAAGTTAGGGATTAATAAAAGCTTGTGCCAAATTTTACCGAAAAAAAGAGGTGGACAATTGACTCTATACATCTACTGTATATCAGTTAATTATAAAAAAATAGGTGGACAATTTTAGGGGAGGTCTTATTAGTTAACGAATATGCCCCTTTTTGGGGCAAATCTCTACAATGTGTTTGGGGTAAAAATCAAAAATGCGGATAGTGAGTTATCCGCATTAGGTAAAAACAAAATCAAAATCTGTGCTGATTTTGATTTTGTGTGTTTATTTTTAAAGAGTTTATTACTGTTTTTTTATAGGTCGGATGGACGTTCCATATTTTGTTTCAGCTATTATTCAAGTTTCGTCATACAGCATGTTTTTTATTACGGCATCAATATTTGCTACGGACTCAACACCCATTTTTTGAGCAAAGCGTTGTTTCATTTTCTTAAATGCTTCTGTATTGTAATCGAGTAGTTGCATACTATCATCATTGGGTATATCAAGCGTATTTAAACAAGCCCACTGTATTTCTTTTGTTCTTAGTTTTGGATATCCCGATTCTAATTTTGAATATAGATTGTTTAATGTATTATCCATTTCATTTCTAAAATGCTGCTTGTTTTTGAAATGAATCAATTCATCGTAGAGCTGAAGTATCATTTCACGCCTTCCTTCGGGTGAATTTTGTTTTATTCTTTTTGTCAGCTCATTTCGTTTTTCCTTTAACAACTGATGCAAAGCCTCCTTCGTTCGTTCAACAACTTCCTGAACTGATTCCTTTTTTTGTACCAGTTGTTTTTCCTCTATCGTTTTTATGGTTAGTAATCCCTTGCGATGTTTTCTGATATAAAACAGAATTGCTAATACAAAAATTAGGAGTACTAATACCGACAAATACCAAATCCAACTTTGTGACTTTAGCACTTCTTTTTGAGTGTAATGCATGGTTTCAATATAGCTGCCTTTGGTTTGTAAATCAATTTTACGAATTAAGTCATCGCAATCCTGATATTTTGACATATAGTGGTTTAGCGCATGAATATCCCCTTTTAAGGTTTTACAATTCACCAATATTCTGTAGCAACCCTTTTTAGTCCTTAAATCAATATTTCCACGCAACGCCTTTTCGGCATAAAATAATGCCGAATCAATTTTATTCATATCGAAAAGAAGATCAGCCAAATGATAATATCTTAACGATTGATTATTTCCTATATATGGATAGTGAATAACTGTTGAGAAATAGTGGTATGCAGAATCATACTTTTTCGACTTATAAAAATTTTGACCAATTTCTTGAAGTAACGAACCCTCTTGCAATGAATCTTTTGAGTATGATTTTATTTTTAAATAGTACCTACTGGCTTTAGTATATTCATTACTATAGTGATAAGTTCGTCCAATGTTTAATAATGAATAAAATGCTTGTGGCTGAAGTTCGGCCTTTTTAAAGTAAATAAAAGATTTCCAGTATTTCTTTCTCGCTTGTACAAACTCCTTCTGATTATAATGTATGTCAGCCAAGTCGAGGTATAATCTTGCTTGTAATAAGTTATTTTCCGTATTCTTTATTTTATCAAATGCCTTTACATAATACTCTGTTGCCTTATCATACATTAAATTATATTTGAATTTCCTTCCTATAAGGTAAAGTCATTGAAAGGTGATCTCCTTCAGGCTTATTAGAAAAATAATTGAGAGAGAAATTTAAGAAAGAATCCGGCTCCAACGAAAGTAATTTCTTATCTCTTATTCGCACATACACCAATCCATACAGCGCTTTGTCCTTATCCGTCAGGCTATTGTAGTTGTATTTTTGGAGAATAGCCATTGCCGAGTCGGGGGCAGTTTCGATAAGTTTTTCGGCTTGAAGCATTTGCTCGTTGGTGTGCGAGCAGGAGGGCGTGAATAGCATCACGGCAATGAGTAGATAGAATATACGCAAAAATTTCATTAACTATCAACAAATACAATCTGGCTACATGCTTTGATGTGCCTGTATTGTGGTTTATACTAATACAACCCTGCAAATATAAATAAAAAAAGCGAAACCCGCTCTACGGTGAACCTTACCACCCACCGAACCTAGCTAAATGACGCTTCGCTCAGCTCTCCAGCTTATTTTAAGTAGTAAGGGCAGCATGGCTCGGTACCTGATGCCTAAAAAAACTTATACGCACAATCAATTTGTGTTTTAAGCTTTATCTTTACAGTCGGAATATGCCAACTACTTTTGGTTGGTTAAGTTATAGATTATGGCAGCTTTACAGGTTCACAGTTCGCGGTATTTGGATATTTTTTCGGCTCAAACGGATTCGGAGCTTCATTTACCGTTGATGGAGGGGGTGCAGGCGGGTTTTCCTTCGCCTGCAGCCGATTTTATTGATATTAGTATTGATTTGAATAAGCATTTGATTAAGCATCCGTCGGCTACGTTTTATGCGCGGGCGAAGGGTGATTCGATGAAGGATGCGGGTATTTTTGATGGCGATTTGCTGATTGTGGATAAAAGTATTGATGCGTGCGATGGTAAAATTGCGATTTGCTATGTGGATGGCGAGTTTACGGTGAAACGTATTAAGCAGGATTGTGATGGGCTTTGGCTGATGCCGGCGAATAAGAATTTTCAGCCGATACAGGTGGTGGAGGGTAATAATTTGATGATTTGGGGAGTGGTGACGCATGTGATTAAGGCGCTGTGATGTGGTGATGTGGTGATGAAGAGATGAAAGAATGAAGAAATTGTAAATGGTAAATGAATAAATGGTAAATGAATTGATGTGGTGATGTGGTGATGAAGAGATGAAAGAATGAAGAAATTGTAAATGGTAAATGAATAAATGGTAAATGAATTGATGTGATGATGAAGAAATGAAAGAATGAATTCAATAGTAAATGGTAAATGAATAAATTGTAAATGTCCCCATGTTTGCACTGATTGATTGTAATAATTTTTATGCTTCGTGTGAGCGGGTGTTTAATCCGTCGCTTAACGGAAAGCCGGTGGTGGTGCTGTCGAACAACGATGGGTGCGTGATTGCGCGTAGCAACGAGGCGAAGGAGGTGGGGATTCCGATGGGTGCGCCGGCGTTTAAAATTAAGGACTTGGTGGAGCGGTATGGGGTGGCGGTGTTTTCGTCGAACTTTGCGTTGTATGGCGATATGAGTCACCGTGTGATGTCGGTGCTGTCGGGTTTTAGTCCGAAGATGGAGATTTACAGTATTGATGAGGCTTTTCTGGATTTTTCGGGTTTTGAGCTGCACGACTTGGAGGCGATAGGGCGGGAGATGCGTCGGCGGGTGTTGCAGTGGACGGGTATTCCGGTGTCGGTGGGTTTTGCTCCGACTAAAGCGTTGGCCAAGGCGGCTAATCGGATTGCTAAAAAATTTACGGATCGTACGGGAGGCGTGTATCAAATTGCAACCGACGAACAGCGCATCAAGGCTCTAAAGTGGTTAAAAATTGAGGATGTGTGGGGCATTGGTAGGCGTCATGCGCGGCGATTGCAGGATATGAATGTGCTCACGGCTTATCAGTTTACGCAGCTATCGGACAAGTGGGTGCGCGATGTGATGACAGTGGTAGGTTTGCGCCTGAAACATGATTTGGAGGGTTTGCCGACTTTGCAGATGGAGGATGTGAAGGATAAAAAAAGTATTGCTACTACGCGTACTTTCGATGGTAATTATACCGATTTGGCATTGATAAAAGAGCGTGTGGCTAGTTTTGCGGTGTCGTGTGCCGAGAAGTTGCGCCGTCAGCAGTCGTGCTGCAATGCGGTGATGGTGTTTATCCACACCAATGGTTTTCGCGACGATCAGCCGCAGTACAGTAAAAACATCGTAATTAAGCTGCCTTTTGCTACGAACTCGTCGATAGAGCTGGTGCATTTTGCGGTGATGGGCTTAGAGCAGATATTTAAAGCGGGCTATGGTTACAAAAAAGCGGGTGTTATAGTGAGCGACTTTACGCCCGAAAGCAATCAGCAGCTCAAGCTGTTTGATAACCGTAACGTGAAGCACATACAGCTTATGAAGGCGGTTGATCAAATCAATCGTTCGATAGGCCAACAGAAAGTACGGCTGGCCGCGCAAGATATGGGGCGTGTTTGGAAAATGAAACAGGAGCAGCTCTCGCCTCGCTATACCACTAATTTGGATGAGATCATTCGTGTTAAAACGGAGTAGTATTTTTCTAAGTACAATTAAATGGTGTTTGGTGCGCTACTTTCGATGGCTCCTCATAGTATATGAAGGTACAAAAAAGCCCGCCTCAATATCTTGAAGCGGGCTTTCTACCGTCACGAGTTCTTTTCAACTTCGTCTTGAAGGTTAATTTCAATACCTTTCTTATCGTAAAACTTATATTGTAAAAATCCAAGTTGTTGTGAGGCCAAAAACTTACATCCTTTACCATATTTACGTCGCCAATCTCGTTTCATGGATGTGAAAAATCCTTTCGAAATAAATGCTTCTACGTAAGGGTGGAGGTGTAAAGTAAACTCTTTCACTTTTAACTTGTTAACCACCAAATCTATTTTGCTTTCCAGTTGGTCGGCAAATAAAATAGAGGGTTTGGTGTGTCCTGTGCCAAAACAAGTGGGACAGGTTTCTTCGATGTCGATATGAGTGACAGGGCGTACGCGTTGACGAGTGAGCTGCATTAATCCAAATTTGCTCAGTGGCAAAATATTGTGTTTTGCTCTATCGCTGGTCATTGCATCGCGCATGCGATCAAACAGTTTTTGACGATTTTCACTCTCGTGCATGTCAATAAAGTCGACCACAATAATACCTCCCATGTCGCGAAGTCGAAGTTGGCGAGCAATTTCGTCGGCTGCAGCTAAGTTTACATCCAGTGCATTTGCCTCTTGTCCGTTGCCATTTTTCGACCTATTACCGCTATTAACATCTATCACATGTAACGCTTCGGTGTGCTCTATAATCAGATATGCACCACTTTTAAAAGAAACTGTTTTACCGAAGGCTGATTTTATCTGTTTGGTGATGCCAAATCCGTCAAAAATGGGAGCTTCTTCTTTGTAATGTTTTACAATTTCTTTGCGTTCAGGAGCAATGAGTTCAACATAATCGCTGATTTCGGTTGCTATTTCCGCATTGTTTACATGTATGTTTTTAAAATTGATGTTGAATAAATCTCTAATTATTCCCACCGTGCGACCTAATTCTTCTAAAATTAGCGATACTCCCTTTGCTTGTTGTGTTTTGGCCACTGCGTCTTCCCAGCGTTTTACCAATATACGCAACTCATTATCGAGTTCGGCAACTTTTTTCTCCTCTGCTACAGTACGTACAATAACGCCAAACCCTTTTGGTTTAATGCTTTGTATCAACTGTTTCAACCTAATTTTTTCCTCTTCCGTTTTTATTTTCGACGAAACCGAAACTTTGTCGGCAAACGGAATAAGTACCAAAAACCTGCCAGCAATCGACACTTCGGCTGTGAGGCGCGGTCCTTTGGTTGAAATGGGCTCTTTAGCCACTTGTACCAGTATGTCTTGTCCGGTTTTGAGTATGTCGCTTATAGCGCCTGTTTTGTCAAGTTCGGGGAGCAGTCTGGTTTTCGAAATAGCAGGTACCTTTTTACGGTCGCTCAGTATCTGCGTAGTAAACTGATTAAGTGTATTGAAATTTGAACCTAAATCAAGATAGTGAAGAAAAGCGTCTTTTTCGTGTCCTACGTCTACAAAAGCTGCATTCAGACCGGGCATCAGTTTTTTTACTTTACCCAAGTAGATGTTTCCAACAGCAAAACTCTCTTCGCGAGTTTCGTGGTTTAACTCTACCAGTCGTTTGTCTTCGAGCAGCGCAATAGAAATTTCGGATGGTTGTACATCGACTACTAGTTCGCTATTCACATTACTTACATTTTATGGTTTATATACGAAAAAACAAACTTATAGCTATTTTCGAGCTAATAAGTTTGTTTCTTGGTCTTTAATACTTTAAAGGCCAATCAAAGACTATTTCTTTTTATGTCTATTTTTACGTAGTCTTTTTTTACGCTTGTGCGTCGACATTTTATGTCTTTTTCTTTTTTTACCGCTTGGCATCTCGTTTAAATTTAAATAATTAGGGGAACTTATTTTACTGTACTAACAAAAGTTTTCGCCGGTTTGAACGAAGGAATGTTATGAGCCGGAATAATGATAGTAGTGTTTTTTGAGATATTGCGGGCAGTTTTTTCAGCGCGTTGTTTCACAACGAAGCTACCGAATCCTCTTAGGTAAACATTCTCGTTTTTTGCTAATGAATCTTTTACTGCTTCCATGAAAGCTTCAACAGTTTTCAATACATCAGCTTTGTCAAGACCTGTGTTTTTAGCGATCTCGTTTACGATATCTGCTTTAGTCATTTTGGTAAGTTTTTAACTTGTTAATAAATATGTTTGATTTTTGTTTTCTAAAAACGGACTGCAAATATATTGCTTTTATTCTGATTAAAAAATAGTTGCGTGTCTTTTTTTTGAAAAAATATGATTTTTAGCTTTTTTATTTGTTGCTAGTACTCAGTATTTTCTCTATTTCCGAGGCCGATAAATTTCTGCCAACTATACTTCCCGATTTGTCAATTAAAACAGTTGCTGGTATCGATCTAACAGCGTAGAGTGCAGCCCCTGAGCTCTTCCATCCTTGCAAGTCCGAAATGTGCTTCCAGTCCAGTTCTTTCGATTTTATGGTCGAGCGCCAAGCCGTGTCGTTATCGTCGAGCGAAACGCCTAATATCTCCAGTTTGCTGCCTTTGTTTTTTGCGTAAAGTGCCTTAAGTTCCGGTAGCGATTGCATGCATGGACCGCACCACGATGCCCAAAAGTCAATCAGAACATAGTCCGTTTTGCCAACCAACGACGAAAGGGCCAATTCAGCACCCGATAAATCGGCCAACCTAATGTCGGTAAATTTTTGTCCCACCGCTGTTTTTTTCTCCACTTCAATAGCCGCTATAATTTCGGCAATGCGCGTGTTTGCTTTCGTTTCGGCGGTCATCAAACCAACAATTTTCTCTTTCTGCTCCACACTCATTCCGTAAAACGACGACCCAAAAACGAAATTTCCCACTACCGTATTCACATATTCAGTCGAAAACTGAATGTCACTTGCGGTAATCTCTTTTTCGTTTTCCTTCATTTTCTGCTCAAAAGCAAGGCGTTCCGCATCGGTAGCAGTGCTGTCGTTGAAGCTTGTAAATAGTAGTTCTGCCTTTCCGAACAACGCTTCTTTAGCATCCATGTATTTTTGGAGCACCTCATTTTGTTCAGTTCCAGCTAGTTTACAGCCAGTCGAGTCGATACTAAGCTTGATATTCCCATTCTCAAACACAAAAGGCTCGCGAATCTCTTCGCCATCCCCATTTTCAATAAAAATATACACCACACGCGCACTGTCGCATTCGCCCGTAAACGAGAACTTCCCATCCGTAATTTTCACGCTGTCAATGCTCGTCCACACCCTGTTGATGCGTTCTTTAATGTAAACGAAGTCACCATCCTGACTCACATTTTGCACCGAACCCTCAATTTTATAAGTCGTCGACTTACACCCAGCAAACACCAAGGCCACCACAGCCAGTACATAAATTAGTTTTTTCATTTTCCTGTATTATCAATATAATTTAATTCAATATTTGGGCGTGCCCCTACGGGTCAACATCACCTCATCATCTTCTTCAAAATATCTTTCGGCACCGCATCTTTGTGCACTACAATGTTAATGGTTTTGTGCGCCACAAACGACTCGCTAGCATACCAAATACCTTTGTATTTATTATCGGTGCCCCACGAGTTTTTCACCAAATAATATTTAGTTCCGTTTTGATCCTTAGCAGTTCCGTAAATCACCATCCCGTGATCGTCGGTTGTTTCGTAGTTGTCAAAACCTTGCTGACGAAGTTCCTGAGTTACCTTTATTTCAGGTTGAGGGCCTTTGGCTTTGTAAATCTTCTCTTCCATCTCCTTCTGACTAATACCCAACCAGCGTGCTTGATCCGTTCCAGGCAAATTGTTAAGTTTAATCTCTGGATTTACAGCAATGCCATTGCGTGTAAACCCTTTTTCGCTTACATCCGAACCCCAAGCAATGGTAAATCCTTTGTCGATAGCATTGTTGAACACCGCCATCAGTTCTTCTAAAGGAAGGTTGTACGACTCTTCCCAGCGCCAGTTATCAGGTATTTCAATTACAAACTTGCTGTAAAAAGGGTGGTGCGTAAATGAAGTCAACGACACATAATCGTCCATGTTCAAACCGAGTGATTTGGCATAACTAATCGGCGAATGTTTTTTGCCATCCACCACAAACTCCTCAGGAGCAGTGCCTAGGTAAGCATTTAATATCCCTTTAAAGCCATTTTTCCAAGCGGTCGAAAGCTTTTTGTTAGGGTTTTTTACAATCACATCCACATACGCTCTTGTGAGCGCATCCAGTTCGCCGTGACGGTGTTTTTCTTCACCATACTGCAAGCCATTCATGGCCGATTCGGGAACAATTCCTTTATTTTGGATGGTGTACATCACATCGTAAAATGAGCCACCGCCCGCAAAGTTTGAAGTGCCATTCATGCGAACAAACTTATCAGCCTTATCAATGTATGAGTTATGTACCACGAACATTTCCGACAAATCAACTTCGGGTTTGCCCATGCGTAGCAACTCAGCTTCAAAAAATCCTAAGCCCGAGAAGCTCCAGCAAGTACCTGAGCTCGCCTGATTTTTGACAGCAGTTATTTTGTTTTCTTTAATGGTTGTAAATCGGAAAGTGTCGACAGCTGTTGTGTCTTTTTCGGCTGCCGAAACTGCAAAAGCTCCAAGGCTAAAGGCCGCTACAAGTAAAAGTTTGTTCATGTTGTGACTAAAATATTTTATCAATGACCTGAAACTATTCTGTTTCAATAATGGTAAGATGATTTGATACGATGTGTTGAATGTATATATTTTGGAATCTGTCGTTGTTATATATTATATACCAAGTTGTATTTTTGCTTCGTCGATAATGATAAACATATTTGCCAAATCGTTTATGTTCAGGGAAGGTGGAATGTGTGTGAAAAATGCTATTGTCTAATGCATCACAGATCGATATTATATCAGATACATATTTCTCACAATGTTCTTTTGTAAGAGTGAATCTATCCCAATTTAATAACCCTTGAAGGATATTGTCTAAGTCGATGTCGGCTTATACACTATAAAATACCATTATCAGTGCAGAATTTATCCACTTTATCCATCGCTTTTTTCCTAAATTCCTCAGATGTCATGTATCCTTCGGGCGCAACACCGTTCACAGCGGGATTTTCAAATTCAATACCTTTGCGATACTTACTCAGCTCCTGAATCATTCGTTTGCCGTTTCGGGTTGAGTCATCAATTTTTACTGTATGTATCATTTTGTGTCTAGTAAAATTAGTTGTTGCAAAAGTACAAATTCTTTATAATATAACAATTTGTGAAATGTTTCGTGTTTCGTTGCTCACTTGAACACGAAACACGAAACATGAAATAATTTTATTTTACCGGAATATTTTTTAGTGTTTCTACTAAATAATCCCAGAATAAACCAACGGTAGCTATGTTTACTTTTTCGTCGGGCGAGTGTGGGTACCGAATGGTTGGACCAAACGAAATCATATCCATTTTAGGATAGTTAGTTCCCAAAATACCACACTCCAAACCAGCATGAATAATCATGATTTTAGGGGTTTTGCCGTACTTGTTTTCGTATACCGAAGTCATTGTTTTCAAAATTGGCGAATCTAGGTTTGGTTTCCATCCTGGGTAACCTCCCGACAGTACCACTTTTGCGCCAGCAAGTGTGAAAATGCTTTCGAGCATAGAGGCTAGTTCTTCTTTGCGTGAGTCAACCGAGCTGCGAAGAAGCGACTTCAATTCAATTTTGCGACCGTCTGATTTGATAATTGCAAGGTTGTTAGATGTTTCAACAACAGTTGGCAATTCAGGAATGAAACGGTATACGCCGTTAAAACAAGCGGTTACGCTATTGATTAAGTCGTCTTGTATTTCTTCTGGAATAAGCCCGGTGGTTAGTTCTGTTGGTTCAACTTTCAGCGTGATGTTGTTTTCAACTCCTGCAAATTCTTCCACAAATAGTGTTTCAAATTCGTCGGCTAGTTCCATCAAGTCGTCAACTCCTTCGGCAGGTACAGTGATTACTGCAAATGCTTCGCGCGGAATAGCATTACGCAAACTACCTCCGTCGATGCTAGCTAGGCGTGCTTCGTACTCAACTACAGCTGTTTTCAAGAAGCGGAACATCAGTTTGTTAGCATTGGCACGTTGTAGGTGGATATCTACCCCCGAGTGTCCTCCTTTAAGACCTGTAAGCGATACTTTAAGTGCTACGTCACCTTCGGGCATCGATACTTCGGCATAGCCAAAGGTGATGTTCGCATCCAAACCGCCAGCACAACCTACATACAATTCGCCCTCGTCTTCCGAGTCAAGATTCATCAGGATATCGCCTTGTAAAAATCCAGCTTGTAAACCAAAAGCACCGTGCATGCCTGTTTCTTCATCTACCGTAATAAACATTTCGATAGCTGGATGCACCAAGTCGGTAGCTTCTAAAATAGCCATTGCAGCAGCCACACCAATACCGTTGTCGGCTCCAAGTGTAGTATCTTTAGCAGTTACCCAGTCGCCATCAATGTAAGCTTCAATAGGGTCTGTTTCGAAATTATGAGCTACGCCCGAGTTTTTTTGTGGCACCATGTCCATGTGTGCTTGCAATACTACAGCTTTGCGATTTTCCATACCTGGAGTCGCTGGTTTACGTACCAATACATTACCTACTTCGTCGCGTAATGTTTCAAGACCAAGTGATTTTCCGTAGTTTTCAAGAAAATCGCCAATAGCTTCTTTTTTGCCCGATGGGCGAGGCACCTGAGTCAGGCTATAAAAATGTTTCCAAAGCGCTTTAGGCTCTAGCTGAAGAATTTCGCTCATATTTATTTAATTTAATGTTGAATATTTATACTTTTTCGTGAGTTGCAAATATCCGTAATTTTTTCGGCATAGCCTTGCTAATTAATGTTTTTTTTGGATTGAATAAAACAAAAAAACGCAAAGTCCAACAATTGCTTGTCGTGACTTTGCGTTTTATCAATTGAATTTATAAATCTTGTAAGCAGTAACTATTTGCTTGCAACAATTTTATTTACCAAAAATAGACATAGAAAGCGGCACATGCTGCAACAACGCCTAGGGAGGCTATTACATCCCATTTGTTCCAGCTAGCGCGTATAAGAGCTTTGTAGTCGCCTGTAAAGGTGATTGCTTCTATTTGTTGTGCGGTTGGTTTTGGTGTGAATACTGATACTACAGCCATCATTACCATAATAAATACGAGTAACCAAATCTCGAAAATCAACCAGTTTGTTTGCCAAAACCAAGTGGTGTTTTCCCAGTACCATCCTGTCATTACATCTTTGCCCGAATTGGTTAGGATGTTGGTCAATAAACGAATCATTCCCAACAAAAACCCAACGATCATACCAGCTTCACCAGCTTTTGGCGTAATCTTTTTCGAGAATATACCCAGTGCAAACACAGCAACCATCGATGGTGCAAGAAGCGATTGAATACCTTGTAAATAATCGTACAAACTACCCAAACTCATCATCACAGGAATCCAAACAATACCTAGCACCACTACAACTATTGTTGCTACGCGTCCTACCATTACATAAGTTGACTCGCTCTTGTTTTTGAACATCGGTTTGTAAAAATCCTCGGTAAATAAAGTCGCACACGAATTGAAAAATGCGGCTAAAGATGCTACCAATGCCGATATAAAACCAATAGTCACAATTCCTTTTACACCAGCAGGCAATACAAATTTCACCATCGATCCAAAGGCTGTATCAGGATCTTCGAGTGTGAATCCACTGTCGGGGCGTGCTGCAAGAGCTGCTGCAATCATTCCAGGAATAAGGAACATAAACACGGGTAACAATTTGAAATAACCAGCAGCAATCGTTCCTCTACGTGCGCGTTTCATTACAACGTCATTGGCTTCGCCTTTGGTTTGACCTAGTACACGTTGTACAATGTGTTGGTCGGTTGCCCAATACCAAAAACCAATGATAGATGCTCCAATAAATACCCAAAAGCCAGGATAATCGTCGTATAGAGGATCGCCCGTTTCGAGGTGGAACATGTGATTTGTTCCATAAGCCACACCGTCGGCACCTACATTCAGCGTTTTCGAGTAGTCAATCATAGCAGTCCAGCCGTTGGCAATGCTACCATCGCCCAATGCCGATAAACCTAAGAAAAGGACTAGAAACGAGCCAATAATAAGGATTGGTGTTTGTATGGCCGACAAGGTCATAACGCCTTTCATACCACCCAAAACAGTGAAAATACCAGTCAATACAATTAAGCCAATAGCACCATACCAAAAAGGTAATCCAAGCAAGCTTTCCATAAATATACCACCAGTAAATGCCGTAACACTTACTTTTGTAAGCACATAAGCTATCAGTGTAATAATGGATAACCATGATCCTGTCGCGGGAGTGTATCGGTTTTTTAGGAAATCGGGCATGGTAATAATTTTGCCCATTTTATTGTTCATCAATTGGTAAAATGGCACAAAAAGCCAACCTAAAATAAGAATCATCCAACCTTGCATTTCCCAGTGAGCCATACCCACACCTGCTTTTGCACCTGTACCAGCAAGCCCTACAAGGTGCTCCGAACCAATGTTAGCCGCAAAAATGGCTGCACCAATAATGTACCATGGTTCTCCTTTTCCAAAAAGATAATCTTCGCTATTTGCTCCTTGTTGCGAGCGTTTGTCCTTTTGTACCGTGCGCCAAACAGCCCACGTTACAGCGCATATTCCAACTGCAATAATGACCCAATCGAGCCATATAAATTCTTGTGAATTCCAATTCATTTTTTGCTATTTAGTTTGATTGATATTATTCTTTGTTTAAGCCAAATTTATAAATACAGGTACTTTTATAAACCTTGCCAGGCTCTAAAATAACCGAAGGCCATTGTGGTTTATTCGGACTATCTGGGTAATGTTGTGTTTCAAGACATATTCCTGTTCGTTGTTTGTAGCTAATGCCTTTTTTACCCTTGGCCGTACCATCTAAAAAATTGCCCGAGTAAACTTGTATGCCTGGTTCGTTGGTGTATACTTCAAGGGTAATACCACTAACGGGTGATTCGAGCTTGGCTGCTAGTTTCGAAGCATCAGAGGCTGTATTCAATACCCAGTTGTGATCGTAGCCATTACCATTTTTTAGTTGTTCGAAATCCGTTTTGTCGATATCGGCACCTACTGTTTTGGCTGTTGTAAAGTCCATAGGTGTTCCTTTTACAGGTAGAATCTCACCGGTTGTCATGTATGTACTGTCAACAGGAGTAAAGCTGTCGGCATTTACATACAACAGATGGTCGGTGATAGCATTGTTGGCATTACCCGATAGGTTGAAATACGAGTGATTACACATGTTGATCACTGTTTTTTTGTCGGTTGTTGCCTCAAACTGAATGTTGATTGCATTGTCTTCAGTAAGCTGATAGATGACTTTGGCGGTCACATTTCCTGGGAAGTTTTGATCACCATCAGGCGAAAAAAGTGTCAACTCAAGATTTGTTGCATCCAGTTGTTTTACTTTTTGGTACACTTTATATTGCCATCCTTGAGGGCCTCCATGTAAACAGTGACCAAAGTTGTTTTGAGGCAACTGAATGGTTTGACCATCAATATTTAATATGCCTTTGTTGATTCGATTGGCATATCGACCAATAGATGCACCGAAATCGCTGGGTACGTTTATGTAATCAGCTATGGAGTCAAACCCCAACACCACGTCTTGCATTGAACCCGTTTTGTCGGGCACCATAATGGATACAATGCGACCACCAAAATTTGTGATGCACACCTCCATACCTGCTTTGTTTTTAAGCACGTACAAATTGGTTGTGTCGCCATTGATTACTTGTGTGAAATTAGTCTTGTCTAAACCCGAAAGTGTTTTCACACTTTTTTCTTTACAGCTCAGTATTAGCAAAGGTAGCAAAGCTAAATAAATTAGTTTTTTCATCTGTATTAATTGAATAGAGGATGTTTCAAAGATTATTCATGTTTCAATTTGTAACTTCAGGGAAATTCACATGGACATTTGAAACATCCTTCCGTTTTTTAAGAAAATAATTCCTTTTCAGTGAATTGACCTAGTTTGATGTAGTTTTTGTATAACTCAGCATACACACTCGCATTTTCGGCATTGGGGAAATATTCGTGAGCGAAGCCCATTCCCATTGCATCTTGCGCATCTTCCACTTTGGCGTAAACACCTGCAGCCACTGCAGCAAACATAGCAGTACCAAAAGCACAGGCTTGTTCAGCTTTAGCCACTTTGATTGGCATGTTCAATACATCCGACAGTGTTTGCATCACGAATGGCGACTTCAATGAAATTCCACCGATACCAATTATTTCTTTGATTTCCACACCATTTTCGAGGAAGCGGTCAACTATGGCTTTCGAGCCATAAGCAGTAGCCTCAACTAATGCACGGAAAATAAGCGGAGCCGAACTTCCCAGATTCAATCCGGTAATCGTTCCTTTTACCATTTGGTTAGCATCAGGCGTACGACGACCATTCATCCAGTCGGTAGCTAAAATTGTTGATTCCGAAACAGGAACGTTGGCTGCTTCAATCGACAATGCAGGAATAATTTGATCCAATGATTCTGCTATCAGTTTCTGTTTCGTTTCTTCGTCAATCAATGATGTTTTAGCCAATATATTTTCGATAGGCCATGCTACAACGCGTTTAAACCACGCATATACATCGCCAAAAGCCGATTGTCCAGCCTCTAAGCCTACCATACCCGGAATAACCGAACCATCTACTTGTCCGCAAATGCCTGGTATCAGTTTATCACCCATCTCGGCATAGCTCGACACCATAATGTCGCAGGTAGAAGTTCCAATGATGCGAACCAATGCGCCTGGTTTTACTTCGGCACCAACAGCTCCCATGTGTGCGTCGAAAGCACCTACTGCTACAGCCACATTGGTGGTTAAGCCAAGTCGTGCCGCCCATTCTTCGGTTAGGTTACCTACTTTGGTATCGCTGGCACAAGTTTCGGTGTATAGTCTACTGCGAAAACCAGCTAATACTGGATCGAGTGCTACCAAAAACTCTTCCGAAGGTAATCCGCCCCATTGTTCCAACCACATGGCTTTGTGTCCTGAAGCGCAACGGCTGCGGTACATATTCTCAGGCTTTTCGGTAGCTGTTATCAATGCCGGCATCCAGTCGCAATGCTCAACAGCCGAGTAAGCTGCAGCACGTACTTTTTCGTCGGCACGTAGCACATGTAATGCTTTGGCCCAAAACCATTCCGATGAGTAAATACCACCTTCGTACGATGTGTAATCGGTATCCCATTTCGCTGCTAGTTCATTTATTTCGTTAGCTTCTTTAATGGCTGTGTGATCTTTCCATAACACAAACATGGCGTTTGGGTTTTCGGCGAATTCGGGTAACATGGCCAACGGTGTTCCATTTTTATCTGTGAAAACAGGGGTGCTTCCAGTGGTGTCGAAACCAATACCTACCACCTGTTCGGCAGTACCTGCAGGACATTTACTCAAGGCATCCTTCACTGTAAATTCAAGTACATCAATGTAATCCTGCGGATGCTGACGATACTGATTGGCAGTTGGGACACAGTATTTGCCTTCCATCCAGCGAGGATAATATTTTACCGACGAAGCTAATTCCTCACCTGTTTCGGCATTTACAACTACGGCACGTGCCGAGTCGCTACCATAATCTAATCCAATAACGTATTTCATTTTTTATAGCTTGTAAGAGGCAAGCGGCAAGCGGCAAGCTCTTACTGCTTACCGCTTACCGCTTACCGCTGATTTTTATCTCAATGCTTTGTTTAACATATAATACACCTCATTATTCCGAATGTCTTGTTTGAATTGGCGGATGTTGGTATCTTTGTCGATAATCAACATTTCGATATCCAATATTTCGGCATAATCTTCTAACATTTCAGTCGTAATTGAGAACGAGAAGCTAGAGTGGTGTGTGCCACCTGCTGTAATCCAAGCGCCTGCACCTACTTCGAGGTTTGGCTGTGGAATCCACAACGCACAAGCTACTGGAAGTTTTGGAAGAGCTTCAGGCTTAATAACTTCCACTTCGTTTACAATCATGCGGAAACGGTTGCCCATATCTACAATCGTGGCTGCAACACCTTGACCTTCGTGTGCTTGGAAAATAAGACGCGCACAAACGCCAGCATCACCAATTCCTAAGAAATGTACTTCGATGCGTGGTTTTTCGGCAGCAATCTCTGGGTTAATTTCCAACATGTGCGATTGTAAAATAGAGCTATTAGCGCCATCAAAATTCAACACATAATCCTCAAGGAATGAGCATCCGCCAGGTAAACCTTGTGCCATCACCCACATGGTACGAGTCAAAGCAGCTGTTTTCCAGTCGCCTTCGGCTCCAAAGCCGTAACCTTCAGCCATCAATCGTTGTGAAGCAAAGCCCATTAATTGACTCATGCCTTCCAACTCGTTGAAGCTAGTTGTAAATGCTTTTGCATTTTTCGATTCCAAGAAACGGCGCAAACCGATTTCCTGAGCAGCAGCCTGACGAACTGAAATGTGTTTTTCTGCACCACGTTTGCAATCGTCAGCAAAGTCGTATAGTTTTTCGTACTCAGCAATTAAAGCGTCTATTTCGGCTTCGGTAACAGCTTCTACAAAAGGAACAAGCTTCGCAATTGGTGCATTGTCAACATGGTAACCCAAGCGGATTTCAGCTTCCACTTTATCGCCATCGGTTACAGCAACATTGTTCATATTATCACCAAAACGAATAATCACCATATCCTGAGCGTCAGCTTGAGCAGCACAAACGCGCATCCAACCAGCCATTTTTTCGTGTGTCGATTTATCTTTCCAGTAACCAACTACAATTTTGCGGGGTTTGCGTAGGCGACTTGTGATAAAACCAAACTCGCGGTCGCCATGAGCCGACTGGTTCAAGTTCATGTAGTTCATGTCAATTTCCGACCATGGAATTTGCTCGTTGAACTGTGTGTGAAGGTGCAACAATGGTTTTTTATAATCCATCAAACCATGAATCCACATTTTAGCAGGCGAGAAAGTATGCATCCAAGTAATCATACCCACACATTTAGTGTCGCCATTAGCAGCACGCATAATATCAGCTATTTCCGATGAAGAGTTTGCTGTACCTTTATAAACCACTTTAACTGGAAGATTTCCAGAGTCGTTCAATCCTTTTACCATTTCGTTTGAGTGTGCATCAACCTGAGTTACTGCGTCACCACCATACAGAAGCTGTGCTCCTGTGATAAACCATACTTCGAGATTTTCAAAAATCATATTCATTAAATTTTACCCCCAACCCCTAAAGGGGAGTCAGAGAAGTTAGTACACATTTATTTTTAATTGTTCTATTTTTATATCATCTTATCATCACATCAACTCATCATCTTATTTTCCCCTTTGGAGGTTATTGTCCATAATACGCTCCAGGCCCGTGTTTACGGAAAAAGTGCTTTTTAATTAAATGCGGATTCATGGTCAGATTTGGATTTACGCTGTAGGCGATGTGTGCCATTTTTGCCACTTGTTCCATTACTACGGCATTGTGTACAGCATCGTCGGCATCTTTTCCCCATGAAAAGGGGCCGTGGTTTTTTACCAATACACCCGGAATATGATCTGGGTTCAATCCACTGAAACGTTCTACAACCACATTTCCGGTTTCCAATTCGTAAGCACCTTCCACCTCAGCTTGTGTCATATCGCGTGTACATGGAATGCCATCGCTGAAATAATCGGCATGCGTAGTGCCAATGTTGGGTAGGTCAAGTCCTGCTTGTGCCCATGCCGTAGCATAAGTAGAGTGGGTGTGCACAACGCCTCCAATGTTTGGAAACGCTTTGTAAAACACCAAATGCGTTGCGGTATCCGACGAAGGTTTGTATTTCCCTTCCACTACCTTACCGTCCATATCCACCACAACCATATCCTCGGCTTTCATGTTGTCGTACGAAACGCCCGAAGGCTTGATAACTACCAATCCACTTTCGCGGTCGATAGCGCTTACATTTCCCCATGTAAAAATGACCAAGCCGTGTTTTACTAGCTCGATATTAGCATGAAATACTTTTTCTTTTAAATGTTCTAACATCTTGATTTATTTACTATTTACCATTTGCCCTAAACCTTAAAGCGGAGTAGGGAAATGTAGACTAAGAATTATACTGCATTAATTATAAACGTTTATTATACACTTATTATTAAAAAAATGAGAATCAATAACGCTATCCTTTTTATAAACTGCGTCTTAAAGTCCCCCTTGAGGGGAATTAGGGGGCTTTTACAATGAAAAATGAAGCCCCTGCTCAATTAATTGATCGTATTTTTGTTTGTTGAATTTGTAATAGAATGCTCCTTTGCGCGATGAACTTTTGTCTTTTTCGTCCAGTTTTTCGAGGATGTCCATACTCAACAGTTTTTTACGGAAGTTGCGCTTGTCTATACTCTCTTGATAAATTGATTCATATAAACTTTGGAGCGTTGGAAGTGTGAACAGTTCGCTCAGCAAATTAAAACCAATCGGTTTTACGGCTGCGCGGCGTTGTAGTTGATTGATCGTATCGTGTACCATTTTATTATGGTCGAAAACTAGTTGCGGCAGGCCTTTCAACTTCACCCAACGTGCGTCAAACTTGGCAGCTAGGCCTTTTTCGAAATTCTCGATATTTACCAAGGCATAATAAGCAACCGATATAACACGTTCACCTAAATCGCGGTCAACATCGCCATATGCTCCAACTTGCTCCAGGTAAATGTCGTCAATTCCTGTAAAATCATGAACTACACGTTTAGCAGCCATATCAACACTCTCGGTTTTATCTACAAAGCCTCCCATTAACGACCATGCGCCTTTCATTGGATCGAATGGGCGTTTGGCTATCAGCACATGCAATTCATTTTCGCGAAAGCCCAGAATGATGCTGTCGACAGCTACTAGAAATGTATCTTTATTGGTATAAGGCGTACTAAACATTTAAAAATGATTTGTATTGATTGTATCTTGCTAAAGTGTTTATTGTTTCGGCTTTTACAATGAGCACATATTCAACCTTATAGTCGCGTTTGTTTACCCAAGAGCTATTATCAATTATACAAGTGTAAAGTAAACACTTGTATTTGTAAGTAACATGTTATTTTTTCTGTTTTACAACATAGAAATACAACTTTAATGTCTATTTCCCATATATCTCTTTTAATTCGGGTTTATTTTGCGTGATTCAATAGCTCTTTGGTGCGATTAAAATGCTTGACCAGCAATTACATTTACAGTTAGTTGTATAAAAATGACATTAAGTTTGGCCGTCGAGCATTAAATTTATATTTTTTAAATGCCTTATTTATAGCTTGTTGCTATTTTGTTGTTAATTTATTTTACAATTTATTTTGTCAATTCAAATATTGTACGTTTCTTTGTGGCATAGAAACATATGCCACTAAACTAATATCCCATGATTAACATCAAAAACCTCTCGTTTTATTACAAAAAGAAGTCGCCACTGTTCAACGATTTTTCGTTGGAATTGGAAAGTGGGCGCATTGTAGGATTGCTCGGAAAGAATGGAGCTGGTAAATCCACCTTGTTAAACCTGGTTACGGGTTTGTGTCAGCCCAAAGCTGGCTTTATCGAAGTAAATGGTTTCCGACCCTTCGATCGAAATCCGAATTTTTTGGCCGACATTTACATGGTGCCCGAAGAGTTTGCTTTTCCATCCATCAGTATTGCGTGCTATGTAAAAGCATACAGCCCGCTTTACCCTGCATTCGACACTCAAAAGCTGGAAGGAATACTTGCTGAGTTTGATTTACAGTTGTCGTATAACCTCAATAAACTCTCGCACGGACAACGCAAAAAGTTCTTGATTGCCTTTGCGTTGTCTACCAACTGTAAAGTGTTGATTTTGGATGAGCCGACCAATGGATTGGACATTCCTTCGAAAAGTCAATTCCGTAAAATACTCGTCAGCTCCGTTACCGATGAGCAATTGGTGCTTATCTCCACCCATCAGGTAAAAGATATTGATACCATTGTAGATAAGATAGTTGTACTTGATAATGCAACTATTATTTATGCTGAAAACACAGAATCAATATCACAAAATCTTTATTTTGATATGGTGCCATCACTTACCGGAGTCGACCATGTGCTCTATTACGAGCAGTGCCCTGTGGGCTATAAAATAATCATTCCTGCTGCCAACGGAAATGAGTCGAATATTGATTTAGAACTATTGTTTAATGCCATTATCCACAAATCACTTTAATCTTATTATGCTATGAATACAAATAAATTTTTTAGTTTCAACCGATTCTATTTGCTTTTGCGCAACGATATGTTGCTCAATTATAAAAAATACTTACTTACCATAACAGGGGCATTTATTTTAGGGTTTATTATTTTATATACCAATATGCCTTCTTATGTTACTAAAGGCGAATTTAGTTATGTATTTGATTCTATGCGCTATACTCAACTTTTCGTGATGTCACTTATAGGATTATTGGCATTTGTGGGCTCTGCTTTTCCAAATCTTGGATCTAAAGTGAAAACTAGCAATTATTTACTTCTTCCATCATCCACGTTCGAAAAGTTTTTAAGTCAGTTTGTAATCTATGTGTTGGCTGGAACTTTGATTTTTCTTATTGTATTTTGGGTTGACGCACAGCTTGCACGATATATAGCATTGATGAATTTAAAAGAACGTAATAATGAATTACTAGGTGTTGACAGAGAAAAATATATTGAGATGTTTAAATATTCAATGTTGAGAGTTAAGAGTACACAGCCCGTTATTACATATTGTAAGTTGTTTGAAGGATTGGGAGTGTTATTTGTTATGTTTTCAGTAGGCATGTACTTTTTCTCAGTAAAGTTGTTTTTCCAAAAACTTGGATTTGTAAAAACTGCAATTTCACTTATTGTGATTGGATATCTGGGAGTTGTATTTATGACTCTTATATCACATCTGTTTTATCCTGATGCTAATTCTCTTTTTGAGATTAGTAATGAAATGAACTACAAACTAAAAAATGGTTATTTGAACTTTGAAATTTGGATGTATTTAACCGCATTTGCAGCCCCATTATTTATTATACCATTTGGTTATTTCAAACTTAAAGAAAAAGAATTATGAGTATAGATTTTAAATCGACCAAAGGGATATTTCAGCAGATTGCCGAAAACCTTTGTCACCAGATATTGGATGGTAAGTTGCCTCCAGGTGCACGTGTGCCCTCGGTGCGCGACTTGGCTGTTGAGTTCGAAGTGAACCGAAACACGCTTTTGCGTACCTATGCTATACTCGAACAAGCTGGTGTGATTATCAACAAACGCGGTATCGGCTTCTTTGTGGCCGATAATGCCTTGGAGTTGATTCGTGAATCGGAGAAGGCTGAGTTTTTTAGCAATGATCTTCCAGTTTTTATACACAAAGTTAAACTTCTTCAATTATCGTCTGCAGATTTAAATGACCTACTAATCGTACTTAAAGAAAATGACACCCATGAAAACAAGTAATAAAATTATAATTGCCTTTGTATTATTTATATTGTCAGGAATGATTATTCTGTTTGCTGATTCTAAAAAGCATCATCAGCAAATGAAAGATATTTACAGCTATAAAGAATTTCCACTGCCAGCATTTTCGGTGGTTGTTGCCCACAAAGGTTCCGACCTTCATCTCGATCAGCTGGATACTCGATCAATAAAAGTACAGTATGATAAAAGCAAACCAACTCCAAGTAAATTATACGAAGTTGTAAATGATACCTTGCATGTATATAGCGGTTTAAGGCTATTTGTTACATGTGAAAACATAACTGCACTAATTGGTAACAAACCGTTTTGGGTGGGAGTTAATAATTTTACGCCCGATAGCTTGACCATCCAAATGAATGGTGGTGCATTATTCGTGAATTGCTTTGGTTACGCCGAAAGAAAAGGAGAGCATAAGCAGGTGAATTTGAGTTTGCAAGCTACTGATAGTGCTTATGTAGAACTTCGAAAAATTGATTTACGTAACTTCACTGTTGAGTCGAATAATGCCGAAGTAAATGCGTATTGTAAGGCCAAAAATGCCGCTGTAAAGCTCGAAAATCATGCTCAAGTTTTCAGTTACGATAACTTTGATAAACTTGCCGTAGAAAAAGATACAACGAGTAGATTCAAATCAAATTATGTGCGAGTTTTGTATCAGAATGCACGTAACTAGTACCTGCATGTCCGTGTTAATCTAGCCAATATGTCCCCAAACATTCCACCCCAACAAATGCTTCGTGTACTTTTTGTGTCGGAGCATTTGTTTGTTAATGCTTCAATTGATTAATAAATGCTAAAATGCCAGTGTTTTTTAATTCGAAACGTTAGTTAATTTTGTGCTTTCGTATTTATCCGTAAAACCGATCTATTTGCTTTATTGTTGATTCGGTTATTCCGCCAGAGCCATCAAATGGGTGGCTTTTTGAAACTTTTTTTTATCTTAACTAACCCATTTTTCTTGTCGATGGCAATTGTGTTTTGTTAAGATTTCGGGCCAATTTGTGACAGAATTGTGACAGAATTGTGTAAGAATTCAGACAGAATTGTGACAGAATTGAGCTAGAATTGAAAGGTAAATTAACTAAAATTATTCATATATTTTACATTACTTTGTCGAAGTTCAATTACTAACTGGATTGATTGACTCATTTTATCTCAGCGGATAGTGTTCAACACCTTGATGTTAGCCGAAATTGGTTGATCAATTAAAATCGAATCATTTGAATGGCTTCCGCGATGTTGACAATTGAGGTGCTGCTAAAGAAAATAGAAAATTATCACATCAAAATACTAACTTAAATTCTCCAATCGTTTATGAAATCATCTTTTTACGCAGCAATAATGTTGCTGTTTTTGACAGGTTTTTGCGTAGCTCAAACCATTGTTTTCAATCCTAAAACAGGTTTTTCAACTGCTGGTAATGTGCAAATTACAAAAGTAGAACTGTCCGACACAGCTACTATTCTTAGTTTTGATGTGGAGTATACTCCAAACTTTTGGATAAATGTACCTATTGAAACCTATATCCAACCAGTTAACTCGAAAGAGAAGTATTTAGTTAAGTATAGCGAAGGAATTGGTATTAATAAGCACTTTTATATGCCTGCAAGTGGTAAAACATCCTACCGATTGTTTTTTGCAGCCTTGCCCAAAGGTACAGAGTTGATTGATTTTAGCGAAGGTGAAGGGGGAAGCTGGTCAATATACGACATAGCATTGAAGTCGAAAACAACCAAACTGCTTATGCCTAAAGAGCTTAATACCCATTGGTTTAATAAATCAACTGGCGATTTAGAGCTGAGTATCAACAACAAGTTTGTGGTGTATAAAAGTAAACTGTGGAACGTTGGGCAGTACAAGGCCGGAAAAACGTTCAGTACCTTGGCACTGACTTCGAAGGCGGGCGAAACCACTCAGCTCTATTTTCAGGCGGTTAAAGGCGACAGCTGCATGATGGGCGAATCGCTTAAGGACATGAAAACGTATAGCAATAATGCAGATTCGGCATTAAAAACAGCTGTTGTTGATAATGAGCCTTACAAACTACCTGTATTTAAACTCGATACGGCTGTGTATTGCGGTTATTTCAAAGATTATAGCCCGCGCATGGGTTCAAAAACAATGTCATTGTATGTAAATGATCTAATTACCGGAGATCAAAAATCGCACTTAATTATTATCGACGAAAATGGATTTTTTAGCGTTAAAGTGCCCATGTATTATCCACAACATTGCTTTGTGAGTAATACCTTCTATAACGGCGCTGTGTTTTTAGAGCCAGGCAAATCGCTTTTTCAGTTGCTGGACCATTCGTATAAGGGCGCAGGTTTGTTTATGGGCGACAACGCTCGACTAAATACAGACCTAAAGAAATTGGAGCATATACGCAATTTCAATTACGATGCTATGCGAAAAGGAATTTTGGATATGTCGCCTGCGCAATACAAAGCCTTTTGCAAAGAAGCCGAAGCCAAAGATTTAAGCTCCCTCAATTGGTTAATGGAGAGGTCAAAATTTACAGCGAAGGCAGTACAGGTCCAAAAGCTCGACTTTATGTACAATACGATGTCGAATATGATGTCGTACGATATGAATTACGAATCGGCATATCGCGAAATAAATAAAATACCACGCACGCAGCGTAAGTTGGATATGAAAAAAGATTCGCTGACGGCCGAATATTTCGACTTTATAAAACCGGAGATTGTGAATAATCCAATAGCTGTGATTGCTTCAGGGTATAATCATTTTAATAACCGATTGAAGTATTTAGATATTATACGTCCTTCAATTAAAGGGTTTGGTGTTAACACACAACAGATTGCGGATGAACTGGCCAAGTCGGGTTATCAATTTACACCTTCGGAAACCGATATGATGACAAAGTTAAGGACGGTTGATTCCATTGCGAATTCAGTTGAACGCAAAGAATTCAATACACGCTATTCACTTTTTGTTGATAAATATAGCTTAGATAGTTTAGTGCGTAAAACCTCAAAAGCCTCGAGCAAGGAAATACAACAATATTTAAAGAGTCGTAAGATAAAACTAACAGCCGAAGAAAAGTCGCTCTTAAAAACGAAAACAAAGATGGATGATTCATTTGAAAGCAAATTTGTAAACGATTTTAATAGTTCATGCAAGGACTCTCTGAATAGGTTCAATCAAAAACACAGAGAGTTTATTAATGCGTATTTAAACAAAAAAATGCAGCTTGCGCGCAATGAAAAGCTCAAATCATTATTGAATGTTGAAGCTGGATTTGCTGTAGACATTATGAATGCTCAGGATATTACACGAAAAATAACAAGTGAGCTTACGCCTATCACGGAGCAAAAGCTTAAAGCTGTGCAACAGGAAATATCAACTCCTTTTATTGCTGAATATATTGCCGTTTGCAACAACAATACCAAAGCCCAACTCGAAGCCAACAAAAAGAAAACGGGCTATACCGTAAACGAAACGCCAAAAACTGAGGCTGATAAGATATTCGATGCCATTATGCAAAAATACCGTGGCAAGGTAGTTTATGTCGACTTTTGGGCCACCTGGTGCAGTCCTTGTCGTAGTAGCATTCAAACAATCAAGCCACTCAAAGAAGAGATGGACATGAGTAAAGTCGCCTTTGTGTACATCACCAACCCAAGTTCGCCCCTAACAACTTGGAACAACATGATACCCGATATCAAAGGAGAACATTATCGTGTGTCGCAGGACGAATGGAATTACCTTAGCTCGAAGTTTAAAATCACAGGTATTCCACACTATGCGCTTGTAAGTAAAGATGGTACAGTGATTAATCCACAATTGGGGCATTTGGATAATAATGCCATTAAAGCGCTACTAGAGAAACATGTAAACGAATAAATCATCGCAAATTTTGCAATTAATTAAGTGTTCAAGTGATTTTTGAAAATGCTTGAATACTTAGTTGATTGTGTTGCTAGAATCTTATCCTGATGTTTCGATATTGTCACAGATTGAAAAATATCGAATCACCACAAACCATATCAATTTTAATCTCATGAACAAAATCTCTTATCTTGTTTTTTTTCTATTTATTGTAAATATTGCTGCTTGGGGTGCACCTAAGGCAGCTCAGTTTCAAATTACGGGTCAGGTTGTGGAGGAGTCGTCGGGGAAAGCGATACCTTATGCCACCATTACTGTTTTTAACGATAGTGCCAAAGTGCTTACGAAACTTTGTAGCGAGGTGTCGGGGAAGTTTAACGCCGCTGTTGCGAGTAAAGGGGCTTTTAAGTTAGTTGTAACTGCTGTTGGTTTTGCCGAAATGAAAGTTAGTGGCATAGTTGAAGATGCCAAAACCGATGTTGGTCTTATTAAAATGAAAGAAGGTGTTGCACTGAAAGAAGTGACTGTGGCGGCCCAAAAGCCACTTATCAAGGTAGATGCCGACAAAATTACGTACAGCCTTGAAGCCGACCCCGACTCCAAAACAAGCAATGCACTTGAGATGCTTCGTAAAGTACCCTTGCTAACCGTTGATGGCGACGAGAATGTAACGCTTAACGGTCAGTCGAACTACAAAGTGCTGGTGAATGGCAAAAGTTCGAGCATGATGTCGAAGAATTTTAAGGAGGTAATTAAGAGTTTGCCGGCAAGCTCCATACGCGATATTGAGGTGATTACCAATCCATCGTCGAAATACGATGCCGAGGGGATCGGTGGGATTATCAATATTATTACGGTTAAGAAAACTATTAATGGCTACAATGGTAGTGTGAATGCGGGGTTCGATAGTTTTGGTGCAGCCAATGCGGGGCTATATATAACGGCTAAAGTGAATAAGTTTGGATTTTCGGGTCGCTATTCGGCGAGTCAAAGCAAGTCGCCCGAGTCGCGTTCGATCTCAACGCGTGAGAACTACTTGCCTTCGGCCGAAAGTCAATATTACATTCTATCAAAAGGCAAAAGCAATGGCGAAGGCTTTTATCAAAGTTTCAATGGGGAGGCAAGTTACGATATCGACTCGCTGAATTTAATTACAGCCTCATTCTGGGGGTATCTTGGTACGCATAATAGCAATGGAGTGAGTAGCAACGAGTTTTTAAACAGTGCTCATGTGCAAACTAGTTATTACGATTTAAATAACACAGGTAAAAATAAGTATGGCACGCTATCGGGCAATATTGATTATCAAAAAACGTATAAAAAGCCCGATAAAACATTTACGGTGTCGTATAAGTTAGATCATAACCCCAACGAAAGTAACTACAAGAGCGAAACCGAAAACAATATTAACTACGAATCGTACAAACAGCACTCAATCAGCGAATCGTTTACGCGTGAACAAACGCTGCAAGCCGATTATTACGATCCATTGTCGAAGAAACATCAAATTGAGTGTGGTTTAAAAGGCATTTATCGTCAAAATAATAGTAATTCCGATTATTATTTGTTTGATAATGTGGCCGACGATTTGGTGTTCGATCCCGCCAAAAGTAATGAGCTCGACTACGATCAAACCATTGTAGGGCTATATGGAGGTTATGTGTACAAGCTCAATAAGTTTAGTGCAAAGGGTGGTTTACGTGCCGAGTTAACTTGGAATCACGCTGTTTCGAAGTCGGTGACCGATACCAGTTTTTCGAATAACTTGCAGAATGTGGTGCCCTACCTTACTTTCTCGTACAAGCTGAAACCATCGCAAACGCTTAAATTGTCGTATACACAACGTTTGCATCGTCCGGGCATCTGGTATTTAAATCCTTATCGCAACGAAACGAACCGACTGTATGTGTATTATGGGAATCCTAATTTGGTGTCGGAGGTAGCACATTCGTTTGAATTGGGTTATAATACCTTTACTCCCAAGTTTAATTTCAATGTTAGCGCCAATTCATCGTTTACTAAAAACTCCATCGAACAAATCCAGTTTATCGACGACGAGAATGTACAAAACATTACGTACGATAATATAGGACAAGATACACGCCTAGGTTTAAATACCTATCTATCTTATCGCCCCAATGCTAAATTTAATATTGGATTTAATGGTGGGATAAACTATAATACGCTAAAAGCTACATTTCAGGGACGCGATGTCGAAAACGATGGCTACAGCTATCGACTATCGCTCAATGCACGACAAGCACTTTGGAAAGATGCATCGATCAATGCCAACGGGGGCTATTATTCGTCGTCGATACAATTGCAGGGTAAATCGTCGGCGCACCATTATAGTAGTATTGGTTTCTCGCAATATTTGTTGAAGAAAAAGTTGATGTTAAGCCTATCGGTATCCAATCCATTTACCAAAGAAACAGTTTATCGCAACAGTAGTCAATCAGTCGACTTTAGTTCTAACACCGAGTATTTCAGGCAGTCGCGTTCATTGCGTATGAATGTAACTTACAATTTTGGGAAGATGGATATATCGGTTAAAAAAGCACGACGTGGCATTCAAAACGACGACATGAAAAGTGGAGGAGGAGGGGGTCAATAAGAACGAATTAGCATTTGCACAACTTTTTGTTTTTATGTACCTTTGCGGCTTATAAAATCAACATCGTTATACCCCTATCAAATTTCATTTCATGGAAAAAATAATTATCCTCGATTTTGGTTCACAAACGACTCAATTAATTGCTCGTCGCTTGCGAGAACTGAACGAATACTGCGAGATTTTACCTTACAATAAGTTTCCTGCCGACACCACAGGTGTGCGAGGAGTCATTCTTTCGGGTAGCCCGTTCTCGGTGTACGATCCTACGGCTTTTAAAGTCGACTTGTCGGGTATTCGTACTACTTTTCCTGTGCTTGGAATTTGTTATGGAGCTCAGTTTATGGCTTACACATCGGGCGGAAATGTCGAAGCGGCAGGTTCGCGCGAGTATGGTCGTGCCAACTTGAGTTTTATTGATGCAACAGATCCTTTGTTTGCCAATATTCAATCGGGTTCGCAAATCTGGATGTCGCATGGCGATTCCATTACGCAGATACCGGCTAACTTCCGCAAAATTGCAAGTACCGACGATGTAGAGTTGGCTGCTTACAAGGTGGATGGCGAAAAAACATGGGGCGTACAGTTTCACCCGGAGGTGTTCCACTCCTTGGACGGAACGCAGTTGCTCGAAAACTTCCTAACCATTTGCGAATGTAAACGCGACTGGTCGCCTGCTTCGTTCGTAGAGTCGACTGTGGCTGAGTTAAAAGCACAGTTGGGCGACGACAAAGTGGTGTTGGGTCTTTCGGGGGGTGTCGATTCGTCGGTAGCAGCCGTGTTGTTGAACAAAGCCATTGGTAAAAACCTTACTTGTATCTTTGTGGATCATGGTTTGCTTCGCAAAAACGAGTTTGAAAATGTACTAAAAGATTACGAGCACCTTGGACTTAATGTAATTGGGGTAAACGTAAAAGAGCGTTTTTACAATGCATTGGCAGGAGTAACCGATCCGGAACAAAAACGTAAAATTATTGGTAGCGGCTTTATCGATGTGTTCGACGAAGAAGCACACAAAATTGAAGATGTAAAATGGTTGGCGCAAGGAACCATTTATCCAGATATTATCGAATCGCTATCCATTACAGGTCATGTTATTAAATCGCACCACAATGTAGGCGGTTTACCTG